>Ga0247840_10000268_pt1 | contig 108892 bp, 101 predicted proteins | sample LaCruzMarch2015__FD_192404 | JGI IMG/M metagenome (GOLD analysis project Ga0247840, IMG submission 192404) | Freshwater microbial communities from meromictic Lake La Cruz, Castile-La Mancha, Spain - LaCruzMarch2015_17m | ecosystem: Environmental > Aquatic > Freshwater > Lake | place: Spain... | reverse complement strand
CGGCTGGTAGGCGCCGGATGAGCCGCTTGCGCGAAGACTAAAAGTAGAAGCCGATGGCAATCGAGGAGATCCTCGACCTTGAGCAACTCGAGGTAAATATCTACCGCGGTGCGGTCTTCAGCCCCGAATCCGGCTTTCTGCAAAGGACGTTCGGCGGCCACATCCTCGGACAGTCGCTGGTCTCCGCGATTCGCACGGTCGAACCGAAGTTCGAAACCCATTCGCTGCATGGGTATTTCCTACGACCGGGCGACGCCACCGAGCCCGCCGTCTACCTGGTGGACCGGCCGCGCGATGGCGGATCCTTCTGCACCCGGCGGGTCAACGCCGTTCAGCATGGTGAGGTCATCTTCTCGATGGGTGTCTCCTTTCAGACCGAACAGCAGGGCATCGAACATCAAGACGCCATGCCCGACGCCCCGCCACCGGATGATGCACCCGGATTTCGTTCCTCGGGAAGGGTTTTCGACGACGCGGGGTTTGCCCAATTCGCCGAATGGGACATCCGAATCGTGCCGCGCGATGAGCTGGCTCTGCTGCCCGGCAAAGCCTCCCAGCAACAGGTGTGGTTCAAACATCGCGAGCCGTTACCCGACGATCCGGTGCTGCACGTCTGCGCATTGGCCTACATGAGTGACCTCACCCTGCTCGGCTCGGCCAACGTCACCCACCCCGAGGAGCGCCCGCATCTGATGGTGGCGTCCCTGGATCACGCGATCTGGTTCCTGCGACCCTTCCGGGCCGACGAATGGCTGCTGTACGACCAGTCCTCGCCGTCGGCGTGCGGCGGCCGGGCCCTGACCCAGGGCAAGATCTTCAATCAGCGCGGCGACATGGTGGCCGCGGTCATGCAGGAGGGCCTTACCCGCTACCAGCGCGGGTACCCTGCGCCCGCGACGTGAGCGGCACGACGATCGGCGTGCTCGCCCTGCAGGGCGACACTCGCGAACACCTTGCCGCTCTGCGCGAGGCGGGGGCACTGCCGGTCACCGTGCGCCGCCGAGCCGAACTCGATACCGTCGACGCACTGGTAATCCCGGGCGGTGAATCCACCACGATGAGCCTGCTGCTGCGCGAATTCGAACTCCTTGAACCACTGCGGCAGCGACTGGCCGACGGAATGCCCGCCTATGGTTCGTGCGCCGGCATGATCCTGCTGGCCACCGAGATCCTCGATGCCGGCGAGCCGGGTCGGGAGGCTTGCGCGCTGGGTGCCATCGATATGGCCGTGCGCCGCAACGCCTTTGGCCGTCAGGTCGATTCTTTCGAAGACGATATCGAGTTTCGTGGCCTTGACGGCCCGGTCCGCGCAGTGTTCATCCGCGCGCCGTGGGTCGAGCGGATCGGCGCGGGTGTGGACGTGCTGGCCCGGGCCGGCGACCATGCCGTCGCGGTGCGTCAGGGGCCGGTGCTCGCCACCGCCTTTCATCCGGAGATGACCGGCGACCGGCGGGTGCACACCTTTTTCGTCGGGATGGTCACCGGGCGGGTGTAACCGCTCGACGGTGGAGCGCCCCGACGCACCGTCGCAGTACACTGACGCCGCAGAAACCGGCACGGACGAGGACGTACATCATGAGCGGCCATTCCAAGTGGGCCACCACCAAGCACAAGAAGGCGGTCGTCGACGCCAAGCGCAGCAAGATGTTCGCCAAGCTGATCAAGAACATCGAGGTGGCGGCGCGTATCGGCGGTGGCGACCCGGACGGTAACCCCACCCTGTGGGATGCCATCCAGAAGGCCAAGAAGACCTCGGTGCCCAATGACAACATTGAGCGGGCCCGCAAGCGTGGCGCCGGTGAGGAAGCCGGTGGCGCCGACTGGCAGAACATCACCTACGAGGGCTACGGCCCCAATGGCGTGGCGGTGCTCATCGAATGCCTGACCGACAACCGCAACCGGGCGGCCGGCGAAGTCCGGGTGGCAATGACCCGCAATGGCGGCAATATGGCCGATCCCGGATCGGTGGCCTACCTGTTCTCCCGCAAGGGCGTGATCGTCCTCGAGAAGAACTCTCTGACCGAGGACGACGTCCTGCTCGCCGTTTTGGAGGCCGGCGCGGAGGAGGTCAATGATCTCGGGGAGAGCTTCGAAGTCATCTGCGAGCCCGGTGACCTGGTCGAGGTGCGCACCGCGTTGCAGGATGCCGGCATCGACTATGACTCCGCCGACGCCAGTTTCCAGCCGTCGATGAGCGTGGAGGTCGACCTGGATACCGCCCGCAAGGTGCTCAAGCTCATCGACGCGCTGGAAGACAGCGACGACGTGCAGGACGTCTACACCAACATCGACATTCCCGACGACGTCGCCGCCCAACTCGACGAGGACTGACGCTACGTCCCGCGAGCGTGCGTGTCGGCACGGCGACACGCCGTGGCGGGCGGGGCATCCGCGCACGCTCGCCGGAGTGGGCCGGGCGTGTCTTTCGCGTGGTCCGTCACCCCCAGCCGCTAAGCTCTCGAACAACTGTTCGTAGACGAAAGGCGTTCCGTGCGGGTGATGGGAGTCGACCCCGGACTGACCCGCTGCGGTCTGTCGGTGATCGAGGGCCGCGGCGGCCGGCAGGTGACGGCACTGGACGTCGACGTCGTCCGCACGCCTGCAGGTGACCCGCTGCAGGTGCGGCTGCTGTCGATCAGCGATGTGGTCGAGCATTGGATGGATACTCACGTCCCCGACGTGATCGCCGTCGAGCGGGTGTTCGCCAACCAGAACGCCAACACGGCCATGGGCACCGCCCAGGCCGCCGGAGTGATCGCGCTGGCCGCCGCCCGGCGCGGCATCGACGTGCACTTCCACACCCCCAGTGAGGTCAAGGCGGCCGTGACCGGCAACGGCCGCGCCGACAAGGCGCAGGTCACTGAGATGGTCACGCGGATTCTGAAGCTGCAGCAGAAGCCGACACCGGCCGACGCCGCCGACGCGTTGGCGCTGGCGATCTGTCACTGCTGGCGAGCGCCGATGATCGCCCGGATGGCGCAGGCCGAGGCGATGGCCGCCGAGCAGCAACGCGCTTACCAGGCCCGGCTGAAAGCGGCCCCGGCTCGGGCGGCGCGGAGGGTGCTGTGATCGCGGGGGTCCGCGGCGAGGTGCTCGAGATCGCCCTCGACCACGCCGTCATCGACGCGGCCGGCGTCGGTTACAAGGTGATGTGCACGCCATCGACGCTGGCGACCCTCAAGCGGGGCGCCGATGCTCGCCTGGTCACCGCGATGATCGTGCGTGAGGATTCGATGACGCTCTACGGCTTCTCCGATGGCGAGGCCCGTGATCTGTTCCTGACGCTGCTGGGTGTTTCCGGTGTCGGACCCAAGATTGCTTTGGCGACACTGGCGGTCTACGACGCCAACGCATTGCGCCGGGCATTGGCCGACGGCGATGTCGCGGCTTTGACCCGGGTGCCCGGTATCGGCAAGCGCGGTGCCGAACGTCTGGTGTTGGAACTGCGCGACAAGATCGGTGCCCTGCCGAGCGGCGGTGGCACGTCAAGTGCAGTCGGGCACGCGGTTCGGGTGCCGGTGGTGGAAGCCCTTGTGGGACTTGGCTTTGCGCCAAAGCAAGCCGAGGATGCCTGTGACAGGGTGCTTGCTGACTCACCGGACGCCACCACGTCCGGTGCGTTACGTGCGGCGCTGTCCCTCCTGGGCAAGACCACGTGAGCAGCTGACATGGGCCGCTTCGAGGACGACGACGCGACCGAGACACCTGAGCGTGACGTCTCCGCGGCGCTGACCGTCGGCGAGGGCGATGTCGACGCCAGCCTGCGGCCGCGATCGCTGAACGAGTTCATCGGCCAGCCGCGAGTTCGCGAACAACTGCAGTTGGTGCTCGAGGGTGCTAAGAACCGTGGCAGCACGCCGGACCACATTCTGCTTTCGGGGCCGCCGGGCCTGGGCAAGACCTCGCTGGCGATGATCATCGCCACCGAACTGGGCTCGGCATTGCGAGTCACTTCCGGGCCGGCGCTGGAGCGGGCGGGCGACCTGGCGGCGATGCTGTCCAACCTCGTCGAAGGCGACGTGCTGTTCATCGACGAGATCCATCGCATCGCCCGACCTGCCGAGGAGATGCTGTACCTGGCCATGGAGGACTTCCGGGTTGACGTCGTAGTGGGCAAAGGACCCGGCGCGACGTCGATTCCGTTGGAGGTCGCTCCGTTCACCCTCGTCGGCGCCACCACCCGATCGGGTGCGCTGACCGGGCCGCTCCGGGATCGCTTCGGCTTCACCGCGCATATGGATTTCTACGAACCGGCCGAGTTAGATCGCGTGCTGACCCGCTCGGCCGGCATCCTGGGCATCGAACTCGACGCAGAGGCCGGCGCGGAGATTGCCCGCCGCTCCCGGGGTACGCCGCGGATCGCCAACCGGTTGCTGCGGCGCGTGCGCGACTACGCCGAAGTCCGCGCCGACGGTGTGATCAACCGCGATATCGCCAAGGCTGCGCTGGCGGTCTACGACGTCGACGAACTCGGATTGGACCGACTCGACCGGGCGGTGCTCTCGGTGCTGACCCGAAGCTTCGGCGGCGGCCCGGTCGGGGTGTCGACGCTCGCGGTGGCGGTGGGTGAAGAAGCCGCCACGGTGGAAGAGGTATGCGAGCCGTTTCTGGTGCGCGCCGGGATGATCGCGCGCACACCACGGGGTCGGGTGGCTACCCCGCAAGCCTGGACCCATCTCGGGATGACCCCGCCGCCAGGGGCGGGCGGCTTCGGCCAGCCACCGCTGTTCGATTAGCGGGGCTGGGGCCGCCCTCAGATAGCGGCGAGGATCTCCGCCAGAACGTCAAGTCCCTCGGTCAACAACTCATCACTGATGCTCAGCGGCGGCAGGAAACGCAGCACGTTGCCGAATGTGCCGCAGCTGAGCACGATCACGCCTTGCGCGTGCGCCCTGGAGCACAGTTGCTTGGTCAACTCCGGATCCGGTTCGCTTGAACCGGCTTTCACCAATTCGACGGCGATCATGGCGCCGCGGCCCCGGACGTCTCCGATCCGGTCGTCGTCGGCTTGCATCCGGCCGAGTCTGTCCTTCATCAGCCGTTCGATGTCCTTGGCGCGTTGCAATAACCCATCAAGCTCGATGGTCTCGATGGTGGCCAGTGCCGCCGCGCACGCCAGCGGGTTGCCGCCGTAGGTGCCGCCCACGCCACTGACGTGTGGGGCATCCATGATTTCAGCGCGCCCGGTCACGCCGGACAGCGGAAGTCCGTCGGCGATGCCCTTGGCGGTGATGATCAGGTCGGGCTCGATTCCCTCGTCCTCGCAGGCGAACATCGCTCCGGTGCGAGCGAACCCGCTCTGCACCTCATCGGCGATGAACACCACGTCGTTGGCAGTGCACCAGGCACGTAGCGCCGGCAGGAAGCCGGGGGCGGGCACGATGAAACCACCTTCGCCCTGGACCGGTTCGATAATGATCGCCGCCAGGTTGGCCGCGCCGACCTGCTTGTCGATCACAGTCAGTGCGCGCTGCGCGGCCAGTTCGCCGTCGGTGGCCCATTCCTTGTCGATCAGTCCGTCGCGGTACGGGTAGGACATCGGCGCCCGGTAGATCTCCGGCGCGAACGGCCCGAAGCCGCTCTTGTACGGCATCGCCTTGGCGGTCAGACCCATGGTGAGGTTGGTGCGGCCGTGGTAGGCGTGATCGAAGGCCACGACGGCGGTGCGGCCGGTGTAGATCCGGGCGATCTTGACCGCGTTCTCCACCGCCTCGGCACCGGAGTTGAACAGCGCTGTGCGTTTGGGGAAGGAGCCGGGCGTGAGCCGGTTGAGATGTTCGGCGACAGCCACGTATTCCTCGTACGGCGTGACCATGAAACAGGTATGGGTGAAGTCGGCGACTTGTTCGCGCACCGCATCGACCACCCGCGGTGAGGAGTTGCCGATCGTCGTCACCGCGATCCCCGAACCCAGGTCGATGAACCGGTTGCCGTCGACGTCCTCAAGGATGCCGCCGCCGGCGCGCGCGGCGAATACCGGCATGGTGACCCCGACCGCGCTGGACACCGCGGCCACTCGGCGCTTGCCCAGTTCGGTGGACAGTGGTCCGGGGATCGCAGTGGCGAGTTTGCGGCTCTGCTCGACGGGGCTGTGATCGACGGAGTTGAGTTCCATGATGCTCACGGTTGTTCTCCTGGCCTTCCCCGAAAAGAATGAGGGGATCGAAACGGATAGCCGCAGCTTACCTTGGATTTCCCGCCCCGGCGATGGCTCCGATCGGCAACTGTGGCCCGTCGATGCGGTCAACCGAAGCGAAGGCCGCGACGGGCCGTCGGCGCAGTCGTCGCGCCGGGCGTTGCGGATGGCCCAGTGCGATTGCACCTGCCAGTGCCAGTTGGTCCGGGGCACCGAGCAGATGTTTGACCGTCGTCTCCTCGCGGATCAGCATCGTCGTGAGAACGCCGCCGAGGCCCTCGGCTCGGGCCGCGAGCAGGATGCTCCACGCGAACGGATAGACAGACGCCCCGCCGGCGAAGGAGTACCGGTCCGAATCGCGGTCGACGGCGGCCAGCGCCGCCAGATCGGCGAAGACGACCAGCAGTACCGGAACCTCGTTGAGGTGGGCGGCGAAACCCTGCTGTGCTGCGGCGAGCACCGCCTCGGGAGCCGATGCCACCGCGGCGGTCTCAGCCCCGCGGTCGTTGCCCGGTGCCCACGGCCGCAGGCCGGCGGCACCCATCGCCAGGTAGTCGCGCCAACCGGGCAGATAAAGGTCCCGAAGGCGTCGACGGATGTCGGGATCCTTGACCAGCACGACATGCCAGGCCTGGGCGTTGGCCCCACTGGGGGCGAACCGCGCGGAATCCAGCACCCGCGCCACCACCTCGTCGGGGACCGGTTGAGCGGTGAACTCGCGCACGGCGCCGGTGGTTCGCAACGTCTCGATGAGGTCCACCGGTTCACCATAGGACCCGGCAACTGGCACACTGATCAGTCGAGGACTGGTCACGACGGTCCCGCATCGACGATCTGCACCCCGAGACGAAAGACATGTGCCGCCATGGAACTGCTCAGCTTCCTGCCCCTGATCATCATCATGGGGGCGTTTTTGTTCTTCGCCTCGCGCCGCCAGCGTAAGGCCATGCAGGCCACCATCGACCTGCAGGAATCGCTACGGGTGGGGGACCGGGTCCATACGACGTCCGGACTGCAGGCCACGATCGCCGGGATCGGCGAGGACACCGTGGACCTCGAGATCGCCCCGGGCGTGGTGACACGCTGGATGAAACTGGCCGTTCGCGACCGGATCGTGCCGGAAACCTCGGAGATCGACGAGGCCAGCGCTGCCCGGGGGGCCTTCGACCTGACTGAGACCGACGCGGACCGCCTGTCCAAGGACTGACCGATTGGTGCGCCCCGTACCCTTTGCGGGGGCGCAACGGTCGTTAGGCGGCATCGCGGCCGTTAACGCGGAAAACGACGAGGAGAATCAACAACGTGGCATCGTCTTCGACGCCGGTGCATCCGTACCGCTACCTGGCGCTGTTCTTGGCTCTCCTGGTCGGGCTGTACCTCTTGGTCTTCCTGACCGGAAACAAGCAAGCCAAGCCAAAGCTCGGCATCGACCTGCAGGGCGGCACGCGCGTCACCCTGACGGCCCGGACACCGGACGGATCGAAGCCCACCCGCGATGCCCTCGATCAGGCCCTGCAGATCATCAGTTCCCGGGTGAACGGCCTCGGTGTGTCCGGTTCGGAGGTGGTGATCGACGGAGACAACCTCGTCATCACGGTCCCGGGCAACGACGGCACCGAGGCGCGCAACCTCGGCCAGACCGCCCGGCTGTTCATTCGGCCGGTGATCGGGCAGCCGATCCCGGTCGAGGCGGTCAATAAAAAGCCGGCCGAGGGCGCCCCGCCCGCCGGCGCCCCGGGCGCCCCGCCCGCCGGCGCCCCGGGCGCCCCGCCCGCCGGTGCCCCGGGTTCCGCTCCGGGCGCGCCACCCGCACCGCCGGGGGCAGGGCCGGCATCGCCGGTGAGTCCTGCGCCGCAGCCGCGGCCGTATCCGCTGGAACCCACGCCGACGCCCACGCCGTCTCCTACGGGGTCACCGACGGCTTCGCCCACGCCGTCCCCGACGGCCTCGCCGACCGCGTCTCCCACGCCGTCCCCGACGGCCTCGCCCACGGCCCCGCCGACCTCCGGCGCCCCCGCGCCCCCCACCCCCCCGGATCCCCGGCAGGACCTCGCGGCGCGCATCAAGTTCGAAAAGGATCTGCGGCAGAGCACCAACCAGAACCTGCTGCTGATCTCGGTGCAGTACATGGCCGGACGTTGCGGTGAGGATGATGTGCTGGCCGGCAACGATGACCCGGCACTGCCGTTGGTCACCTGCTCGCAGGATCAAAAGTATGTCTACATCCTGGACAAGTCGATCATCAGCGGTGACCAGATCAAAGACGCCGTGTCCGGGTTCGACCAGCAGAGCGGCGCCTACGTTGTCGACCTCGAGTTCAAAGACGAGGCCGCCACCACCTGGGGTGACTTCACCGCCGCCAACATCGGCACGCAGACCGCGTTCACGCTGGACTCCGAGGTGGTCAGCGCGCCACAGATTCGGGAAGCGATTCCGGGTGGGCGCACCCAGATCTCCGGTGGGGATCCACCGTTCACGGTCGACTCGTCCAAACAGCTGGCCAACGTCCTCAAGTACGGGTCACTACCGCTGTCGTTCGAATCATCGGAAGCCGAAACCGTCTCGGCCACACTGGGATTGACCTCCCTGCGCGCAGGGTTGATCGCCGGCGGCATCGGCCTGGCCATGGTGCTGCTGTATTCGCTGCTCTATTACCGGGTGCTCGGCCTGCTCACGGCGCTGTCGCTGGTGGCCTCCGGCGCGATGGTGTTCGCCATTTTGGTGTTGCTCGGCAGATACATCAACTACACGCTCGACCTGGCCGGTATCGCGGGCCTGATCATCGGTATCGGCACCACCGCAGACTCCTTCGTGGTGTTCTTCGAACGAATCAAGGACGAGATCCGCGAGGGCCGCTCGTTCCGTTCGGCGGTACCGCGCGGTTGGGCGCGAGCCCGAAAGACGATCCTGTCGGGCAACGCGGTGAGTTTCCTGGCCGCGGCGGTGCTCTACTTCCTGGCCGTTGGTCAGGTGAAAGGCTTCGCCTTCACCCTGGGCCTTACCACCATCCTCGACGTCCTGGTGGTGTTCACGGTGACCTGGCCGCTGGTGTACCTGGCGTCGAAGTCACCCACGATGTCCAAGCCCGCACTCAACGGCCTCGGCGCGGTCCAGCGGATCGCGCGCGAGCGGCGGGAGTCCGGGCAGTCCGAAACGCTCGCCGCGGCGGAACGGGGATAGTGCGATGACCGATAACACCGATCTGCCGGACGCCGATCTGCCTGACGTCGATCTGCCCGACGTCGATCTGCCCGACGTCGATCTGCCCGACGTTGACCTGCCGGACGTCGACCTGCCGGAGTCAGTCTCGGTGCCGGCAGGCCAGGCGCCTAGGCATGGATTCTTCACCCGGCTCTACACCGGTACCGGAGCGTTCGAGGTGGTGGGCCGGCGCAAGCTGTGGTTCGGCATCAGCTTCCTGATCGTCGGGATTGCGATCGCCAGCATCGTGCTGCGGGGCTTTACCTTCGGCATCGACTTCGAGGGCGGCACGAAGATGTCGTTTCCACGGGCCGGCGTCAATGGCGAGGCCAGCATCGCCCAAGTCGAGGAGACCTTCGCTCAGACCCTCGGGCGTAGCGCCCAGTCGGTGGTGGTGGTCGGTAATGGATCGACGGCCACCGTGCAGATCCGGTCGGAGGCACTCGATAACACTCAGACCGCCAACCTGCGGGACGCCCTGTTCGAGAAGTTCGGCCCCCTGGGCGTCGACGGCACACCGAGCAAGCAGGCGATCAGCGACTCGGCGGTCTCGGAGACGTGGGGTGGCCAGATCACCAGGAAGGCGCTGATCGCCCTGGCGGTGTTTCTGGTACTGGTGGCCATTTACATCACGCTGCGCTACGAGAGATACATGGCGCTGGCGGCGCTGGCGGCCCTGGGCTTCGACCTGATCACGACCGCCGGGGTGTACTCGCTGGTGGGATTCGAAGTGACACCGGCGACGGTGATCGGCCTGCTCACCATCTTGGGTTTCTCGCTCTACGACACGGTGATCGTCTTCGACAAGGTCGAGGAGAACACCAAGGGTTTCGAACACACCACCAGGCGAACCTTCGCCGAGCAGGCCAACCTTGCCATCAACCAGACCTTCATGCGGTCGATCAACACCAGCCTGATCTCGATCATGCCGGTGCTGTCACTGATCGTGGTGGCGGTCTGGGTGCTGGGCGTCGGCACTCTCAAGGACCTGGCGCTGGTCCAGCTGGTCGGCATCCTGGTCGGCACCTACTCCTCGATCTTCTTCGCGACGCCGTTGCTGGTGACCATGCGGGAGCGCACCGAACTGGTCCGCTCCCACAGCCGCCGGGTGCTCAACCGTCGCCACCGGTTGGCGACGGCCGGCGACGCGCCTGGTGAATCGGCGACCGTCGTCGTCGATGACGCCGTGGCAGTCGGCGCGCCATCCGCAGGCTCCACGCCCGTACCGGGGGCCCGCCCGATTCGCCCGCGGCGGCCCTCGGGCAAGCGGGAACGATAGGGTCCGCTGTGGCTTCCAGGCGCCGCCGCGGAACCGCCGTCTCGCTGGCCGCCATCCTCACCGTGGTGGCGCCGACTGTTCTGGCCGGATGTTCCGCCGAGGCAGCGCAATCGGTGAACTACGCCGTCGATGGGGTGCTGAGCAGTTACAACACCAACACTGTCGGCGGCGCAGCCTCGGCAGGACCGCAGGCCTTTGCCCGCGTGCTCACCGGTTTCAGTTACCACGGTCCCGACGGGAAGGTGCTGACCGACGGGGACTTCGGGTCGGTGTCGGTGGTCGGTCGCGAGCCGTTGATCCTGGACTATCAGATCGCCGACAATGCGGTCTACTCCGATGGCAAACCCCTTACCTGTGATGACATGGTGCTGACCTGGGCGGCCCAGTCGGGTCGGTTCCCCGGTTTCGACGCGGCCAGCCGGGGGGGGTACCTCGACATCGCCGGGATCGATTGCCAGCCGGGTACCAAGAAGGCCCGGGTCAATTACCTGCCCAACCGCAGCGTCGTGGACTACGCCCAGTTGTTCACCGCCACCTCGATCATGCCGTCCCATGTGATCGGCGATGCTCTGGGAATCGATGTCACGGCCGGCATCCAGAGCGGCGATCCCGTCGCCGTGGCACGCATTGCCGAGGCCTGGAACACCATCTGGGACCTGAAAGTCGACAGCGACCTCGCCCGTTTTCCCTCGTCGGGTCCGTTCAAGATCGACTCGATACTGCCCGAGGGCGCGGTGACGCTCGTCGCCAACGATCGCTGGTGGGGCACCCCGCCGGCAATTCAGCGGATCACGGTATCGCCGCGCGGCATCGACGTTCAGGATCGGATCAACAACGGCAGCTTTCAGGTTGTCGATGTGGCGGACGGATCGTCCGGCACCCTGACAACGCCGGATGACTACCAGCGCAGCGACATCCCCTCGGGGGGAATCGAGCAACTTATCTTTGCCGCTGCGGGACCGCTCGCGGCACCGCCGGCGCGCCGAGCGGTGGCGCAGTGCACGCCGCGGGACATGATCGCTGCCAACGCCAGGGGGCCGGTGGCCAACGCCCGGCTCAATCCGGTCAACGACGACGCCTACAGCCTGCTGGAGTCGGGGCCGCTGTCCGATCAATACAACCCTGGCAATCCCGACGCCGCGCGGGCGGCACTCGAGGGCCAGCCGCTGAACGTTCGGATCGGTTACCGGGCGCCCAATCCCCGGTTGGCGGCCACCATCGCCGCCATCACCAGATCTTGCGGCGCCGCCGGAATCACCGTGGTCGATGCGTCGTCCGACGTGGTCGGCCCGCAAGCGCTGCGGGACGGTCAGATCGATGCCCTGCTGGCCAGCACCGGCGGGGCGACCGGCAGCGGTTCGACCGGATCTTCGGCACTGGACGCCTACACGTTGTTCACCGGCAACGGCAATAACCTGCCGGCCTACTCCAACCCTGAGATCGACGGCATCATCTCGGCACTGGCGTTGATCACCGATCCCAAGGAACAGGCCCGCCTGATCGGCGACGGCGCGCCCATCCTGTGGGTCGACATGCCGACGCTTCCGCTGTACCGGCAGCAACGCACCGTCATCGCCGCCAAGAGCATGTTCGCCGTCCAGGCCAACCCCACCAAGTGGGGCGCCGGTTGGAACATGGACAGATGGGCGGTGACGCCGTGACGCCCGACCGCGGCGCCGTTGCCGAGTCCGTGACCGACCTGCTGATTGCGCTGACTCGCACCGTTCCCGACTTCCCCGAACCCGGTGTGCTTTTCCGGGACCTGACCCCGGTGCTGGCCGATGACCGCGGGTTCGCCGCGGTCACCTCCGCCCTCGCCGCGATCGTCGAGGGCGCGGATCTCATCGCCGGTGTCGATGCCCGGGGCTTCCTGCTCGGCGGCGCTGTCGCCCACCGGTTGGGCGTCGGAGTTCTCGCCGTCCGCAAGGGCGGAAAGCTTCCGCCGCCGGTGCACAGCCGCACCTACAGCCTCGAGTACGGCACCGCCACCCTGGAGATCCCCGCCGGCGCCATCGAATTGGCCGGCCGCCGGGTCGCCATCATCGATGACGTGCTGGCCACCGGCGGGACAGTGGCCGCGACCCGCGACCTGCTCACGACCGTGGGTGCGCAGGTCACCGCGGCCGCGGTGGTGCTGGAGTTGGCGACCCTCGGCGGACGCGAGCGGATCGCCCCGCTTACCGCACACAGCCTGCAGCTCCTCTGACCTACGATCCGGAACCGTCGCGATCACCTCGTCGCGTTCCCGCGCGATATCCTTCCAGCGTCCCCGCAGCAGTCCGGGGAACCGGAGGTGAGTATGGCGGACGAACCGGGAGGCACGGGCTTTCCGTTGGTGCCGGTCGCCGAGATGGGTGAATCGCGCGGGGAGACCCCGAAGTCCACCATCAGCGCGTCCCGCCGGGTGCGGGCTCGCCTGGCGCGGCGGATGACCGCGCAACGCAGCGCCATCAACCCGGTGCTTGAGCCCTTGATCGCGGTGCACCGGGAGATCTATCCCAAAGCCGATCTGACGATGCTGCAGCGGGCCTTCGGCGTGGCAGATGCCAAACATGCCAGCCAGTCGCGCCGCTCCGGCGACCCTTACATCACCCACCCATTGGCGGTGGCAAGCATCCTGGCCGAGTTGGGCATGGACACCACCACCCTGGTGGCCGCACTGCTGCATGACACCGTCGAGGACACCGGCTACACCCTGGAGGCGCTGAACGCCGATTTCGGTGACGAGGTCGCTCACCTCGTCGATGGCGTCACCAAGCTCGACAAGGTGGTGTTGGGCAGCGCTGCGGAAGGCGAAACCATCCGCAAGATGATCATCGCGATGGCCCGCGATCCGCGCGTGCTGGTGATCAAGGTCGCAGACCGGCTGCACAACATGCGGACGATCCGATTCCTGCCTCCGGAGAAGCAGGCACAGAAGGCGCACGAAACGCTGGAAGTCATTGCCCCCCTTGCTCACCGGCTCGGAATGGCGACGGTCAAATGGGAGCTTGAAGACCTGTCTTTCGCGATCTTGCACCCGAAGCGTTACGAGGAAATCGTTCGACTGGTTGCCGACCGCGCACCGTCCCGAGACACCTATCTGGCCAGGGTTCGCTCAGATATCGGAACGGCACTGGGTGAGATGAAAGTCAGTGCCGCGGTCGAGGGACGGCCGAAGCACTACTGGTCGATCTACCAGAAAATGATCATCAAGGGCCGCGACTTCGACGACATCCATGATCTGGTCGGGGTCCGCATCCTGTGCGACGAGATCCGCGACTGCTACGCCGCCGTGGGCGTGGTGCACTCGCTGTGGCAGCCGATGCCCGGCCGATTCAAGGACTACATCGCTCAGCCCCGATTCGGGGTCTACCAGTCGCTGCACACCACGGTCGTCGGGCCGGAAGGCAAGCCCCTGGAAGTCCAGATCCGGACCCGGGACATGCACCGCACCGCGGAGTACGGCATCGCGTCGCACTGGCGTTACAAAGAGGCCAAGGGCCGCAACGCGGTCCCGCATCCACAGTCGGCGGCCGAGATCGACGACATGGCCTGGATGCGCCAACTTCTCGACTGGCAACGCGAGGCCGCCGACCCCGGTGAGTTCCTCGAATCGCTGCGCTACGACCTTGCCGTGCAGGAGATTTTCGTTTTCACGCCCAAGGGCGACGTCGTCACACTGCCCGCCGGTTCGACGCCGGTCGACTTCGCCTACGCGGTACACACCGAGGTGGGACACCGCTGTATCGGTGCTCGGGTCAACGGCCGGTTGGTCGCGCTGGAGCGAAAACTTGAAAATGGGGAAGTGGTCGAGGTTTTCACCTCCAAGGCACTCAATGCCGGGCCGTCCCGGGACTGGCAGGGCTTCGTGGTGTCGCCTCGGGCCAAGGCCAAGATCCGTCAGTGGTTCGCCAAGGAGCGCCGCGAGGAGGCGCTGGAGACCGGTAAGGACGCGATCACCCGGGAGGTCCGCCGTGGCGGGCTGCCACTGCAGCGACTGGTGACCGCTGAGGCGATGTCCGCACTGGCACAGGAGTTGCGCTACGCCGATATCTCGGCGCTGTACACCGCGGTGGGTGAGGGCCACGTCTCGGCCCGCCACGTCGTGCAACGCCTCCTGGCTCAACTCGGGGGAGCCGACGGCGCCGAGGATGAACTTGCCGAACGTTCCACCCCGGCCACCATGCACGTGCGGCAGCGCAGCACCGAGGACTCCGGCGTGGGCGTGCCTGGAGCGCCGGGCACGCTGACGAAGCTGGCAAAGTGCTGCACGCCAGTCCCGGGCGACAACATCATGGGGTTCGTCACCCGCGGCGGCGGCGTCAGCGTGCATCGCACCGACTGCACCAACGCCGACGATTTGCAGTTGCAGTCGGAGCGCATCATCGAGGTGGTGTGGGCACCGTCGCCGACATCGGTGTTCCTGGTTGCCATCCAGGTCGAGGCGCTCGACCGGCACCGACTGCTTTCAGATGTGACGCGGGTCCTCGCCGATGAACGGGTGAACATCCTCTCGGCTTCGGTCACCACCTCCGATGACCGGGTTGCCATCAGCCGCTTCACCTTTGAGATGGGCGACCCGAAACACCTCGGTCATGTGCTCAACGCGGTGCGTACCGTCGAAGGCGTCTACGACGTCTATCGGGTGACCAGCGCCGCGTAAGAGTGCCGGTATACCGGGTGCCTTAGCCAGGGATGACGGTGGGGGTGTCCCTGTGCAGGGTCTCGCCTCGGAAGAACGCGGGCGCCTTCGCCCGCCAGATGAACATGAGCACCACGCCGAGCAGGATCAGTCCGAGGCCGAGCACCAGGACCAGACCCACGCCGAAAATACTTGCGCCGCTGCCGTAGTCGGGTGACGCCGAATCACGCAGCGTGATCAGCAGAACGAAGAACAGGCCGAGGCCGCCAAGCAACGGAAACAGCAACTTGAATACAAAGCTCGACACGTTCGCGAACAACTCCCGGCGGAAGAACCAGATGCAGGCGAACGCCGTGAGTCCGTAATAGAAACAGATCATGATGCCCAGCGCGTAAATCGTGTCGGTCAGGGCATTGCGGCTCAGTACGTGCATGACCGCATAGAAAATCCCGGCGACGCTGCCGGCGACGACGGTCGCGTAGGACGGCGTCAGGTAGCGAGGGTGAATCGATGCGAACCGGGGCGGGAGGGCCTGATAGGACGCCATTCCCAGCATGGTGCGCGATGACGGCAGAAAGGTAGTGATCAAGCTGGCGATGCTGGAGGCGAGGACGGCGAGATACAACAACAGATGCCAGGGACTGCCGAGTACCGGTTCGGCCAACTCGCCGAAGACGTTGGAGGCATTGTCCTCGTTGCCCAGACCGACGCCCTGGTCGCCGACGCCGGCGTACATCTGGGTCGCTGTCGCAACGATCAGGTAGGTCAGCAGGATCGAGATCACCGTGAGCAGCGCGGCGCGCCCCGGTGTCTTCGCCGAGCCCTTGGACTCCTCGTTGACCGTCAGGCAGGTATCCCAGCCCCAGAACGCGAATATCGAACCGGACAGCCCGGCGATGAAAGCCGACAGGGTCAGGCCCGCCGGGCTGAACCAGTCCCAGCTGAAGCTCAGTCCGGTTGGTACCGACCGCGATTTCGCGACCGCCAACCCGGCGAAGACCATCAGGATCAACAGTTGGAATCCGACCAGCACGAACTGAATCCGTTCGGTGGTGGTGATGCCCCGGTAGGCAACCCACGTCGCCACGGCGAGGAATGCCAGGCAGGTCGCCACGTTGACCCACTTGTCCTCCCAGAGTCCGCCGATCGACGCACTTCCGGAGAGGTCGCCGAGGAACTGGTAGAAGAACTCCACCGCCACCCCGGCGAGGTTGGACAACACGATCGCGGTGGCCAGGATGGCCACCCAGCCACCGATCCAGCCGACGTAGGGGCCGAATGCCTTGGTCGTCCAGGTGAATGAGGTTCCGCAGTCCGGGGCAACCTTGTTGAACTCCCGATAGGCGTACGCGGCGAAGAACATCGGCAGGAAGCCCGCGATGATCACCACCGCCATCTTTGAGCCGGCCTGGGTGGCCAGGATTCCGATGGTGGCGGTGAGCGCATAGGCGGGTGCCACCGAGGAGATGCCGAGGACGACGCTGCCCAGGACGCCGACGGAGTTGCGCGACAGCCCCTTGCCGTGCAGATCGGCTTCGGCGGCGTGCTGCAGGTCGTGCGCTTCTCTCATGCCCCTCCCGTCGGGTCGCTCGGCAGACGATGGGTTGCTCGGAGGACGATGGGAAGTAACGTACCCCTGACGGCGCAACATCTCGGGTGTTTGCGCTGACGAAGCAGGGAGGTCCCGTCATGTCCGAAAAACTCCACGGCATGTCCGAAAAACTCCACGGCATGTCCGAGGAACTCAATGCCGCCGACAGTGGCATCGTCGTCGGAGCAGACGGATCCGACCATGGCCGCGCGGCGCTGTTGTGGGCCGCGGACACCGCCGTCGCCTATCGACTGCCGCTGACGGTGCTCTACGCCCGTCCCGACGAACTCGCCCGGCCCACCTTGATCGAGAATCCTGACGGCGTGCTCGGTGACGCGGTGGCGCTGGCCAGGGCCGCTCATCCGGCCCTGGCGATCCGGGCGCTGCAGATGCCCGACGCGCCGGTGCAATCCCTGCTGGCGGCCGGGGAGACCGCCGACGCGATCGTCCTCGGATCCCGCGGCATCGAGGGGTTCCGCGGCCTGTTGCTGGGCAGCACGACGATGCATGTCGCGCCCTACGCGCAGTGCCCGGTCGTGGTGGTGCACTCCGGTATGGAGGGCGGTACCGCCTTCGCCGACGCCGAGGGATCCGAGGGCAACCCGGGTCAAGTGGTCCTGGGCTATGACGGTTCGCCGGCGTCGAATCGGGCGGCGGCCTTCGCGTTCCGGCATGCCGCCGCCGTGGGCTGCGGAGTGGTCGCGGTGACAGTGGAGGCCGGCCGCGGCGAACCCGACACCTGGGAGGTCAATCCCCAGGACGCCACCCCGGGGTCAGACACCAGCGCCTTCCACTCGCCCGTGATCGTCACCGCGGCGGCGTTTCCCGACGTTGCGGTGTCCTTCGTCGCCGGCACCGGCCGGCCGGCCGAGGTGCTGCTGGCCGAAGCCATCGGCGCTGAGCTTCTCGTGGTCGGCAGCCGCGGATCCGGCGGATTCTCGGGTCTGGTGATGGGGTCGGTCAGCCAGAAGGTGCTCGCCCACGCCGGGTGCCCGGTCGCGGTGCTGCATGAGGGGATCTCCGCGGAGACCGCCGCCGGGGTCATCTAAAGCACGCACCGCCTGGGGCCTGTGTCGTTGGGGGCCCGCGGCGCCTGGGGCTGGTGTCGGTGGGGCGTCAGTCCAGCAGAACCGACTTGACCTTGACCTCGGTCGCCGGCTTTCCGTCCTGGCTTCCGCCCGCCACGCCGCCCTGGGCGATCTTGTCCAGTGTGGCCAGGCCGGTGGCGTCGATGGTGCCGAACACGGTGTAGCCCGGCGGTAGTTGGGAATCCTTGTAAACCAGGAAGAACTGGCTGCCGTTGGTGTCCGGCCCGGCGTTGGCCATAGCCAGGGTGCCGCGCGGGTAAAGCACCGGATTCTGCAGTGCCGGATCACCCTTGGGGTACTGGCTCGTCGGGTATTCGTTGGTGAAGGCATATCCCGGGCCGCCGCCACCGGTACCGGTCGGGTCGCCACACTGCAGCACGCCGAGCGAGGCGGCGGTGGTCAGGCGGTGACAGGTGGTGTCGTTGAAGAAGCCCTTCTGGGCCAGGCTCGCGAAGCTGTTCACCGTGCACGGCGCCTCGGCATTGTTGAGCAGCAGGCCGATGTTGCCCTGGTCGGTAGACATGCTGACGCTGATCGTCGCGGGATCAGTGGGAACCCGACCGGACTTCGGGGCATCCACGGGCCTGCTGGCTTTCTGCGCCGCCGGGTACTGACAGTTCGCTCCAAGATCGGCGGACGCCGCGAATGTCGGCAGTTGGCCCGCGCCGCCGCGCGGCGGGGGAGTCGTCGGAGCCGCTGAGGTGGGGGCGGCGCTGATGGGTTCTGATTCCGCGTCGTTCAACACGAAGGTGCCGATCGCCGCGGCAGCGGCAGCGATCGCGCCCACCGCACCGACGACCGTGAAAATACGTCGCTGCCTGTCCTTCTGCGCCCTGCTTTCCAACTGCCGCTCGAGATTGAGTTTCGCCGTCTCGCGTCGTTCTTCATTGCTGGGCACCGCAGTAATCCTCCATATGCGACTCGGTCAATCGACGAATTGAGTCTGCCAGCCGAACGTGTCAGCGGGGGCTGCGGCCCACCGGTACGCCAGGATGGGACACTGTTGCGGTGTTGCTCAGCGGGTTTCCGGCCGGAATGCTGGCCTGCAACTGCTACGTGTTGGCTCCGCGGGCGGGGTCGGACGCGATCATCGTCGACCCCGGTCAGCGGGCGATGGGAACCCTGCGCCGGATCCTCGACGAGAACCGGCTGACGCCGGCCGCGGTGTTGCTCACCCACGGACACGTCGACCACATCTGGTCCGCGCAGAAGGTGGCCGACACCTACGGGTGTCCGGCATTCATTCACCCCGCGGACCGGTTCATGCTGGCCGACCCGATCAATGGGTTCGGGCCGCGGATCGGCCAACTGGCCTTCGGGGCGCTGTTCCGCGAGCCACGACAGATCGTCGAACTCGATCGCGACGGCGACACGTTGGATCTCGGCGCGATCCGGGTCGCGGTGGATCACACCCCGGGACACACCCGCGGCTCGGTGGTGTTCCGGGTGTCGGACTCCGCAGACGGGCCCGGACGCGGTGAGTTGGTGTTCACCGGCGACACGCTGTTCAAGCAGTCGGTGGGGCGCACCGACCTGCCCGGCGGAAGCGGTCGCGACCTCCTCACCTCGATCGTGACCAAACTGCTCGTGCTCGACGACGACACCCGAGTCCTCCCCGGCCACGGCGAGGCCACCACAATCGGCGCCGAACGCCGCACCAATCCGTTCCTGCAGGGGATAACGGCGCTGTGAGCCGCTTCCAGGCGCCCAAGGGAGTTCCGGACTATCTGCCGCCCGACTCAGCCGCGTTCGTCGCGGTGCGCGACGGGCTGCTGAGGGCCGCGCGCAATGCCGGCTACGGCGACATCGAGTTGCCGATCTTCGAAGACACCGCTCTGTTCGCCCGTGGGGTGGGGGAGTCCACCGATGTGGTGTCCAAGGAGATGTATACCTTCGCCGACCGCGGCGACAGATCAGTGACGCTGCGACCGGAGGGCACAGCTTCGGTGATGCGCGCGGTGATCGAACACGGTCTCGATCGCGGTGCGGTGCCGGTCAAGCTCTGCTATGCCGGGCCGTTCTTTCGCTACGAGCGCCCCCAGGCTGGACGCTATCGCCAACTCCAGCAGGTCGGGGTGGAGGCGATCGGCGTCGACGACCCTGCCTTGGATGCCGAGGTGATCACCATCGCCGACGCGGGGTTTCGTTCGCTGGGACTCGACGGGTTCCGTCTCGAGATCACCTCGCTGGGTGATGACACCTGTCGAGCGCAGTACCGAGAGTTGTTGCAGGAGTACTTGTTCGGCCTCGAACTCGACGAGGCCACCCGGGCGCGCGCAGCGCTCAACCCGCTGCGTGTGCTCGATGACAAGCGGCCCGAGGTGCGGGAGTTGACCGCCGGCGCGCCGCTAATGCTGGATCACCTGTCGGACGGCGCCAAGCAACATTTTCATACCGTGCTGGCCTACCTCGACGCTGTCGGGGTGCGGTACACGGTCAATCCCCGATTGGTGCGTGGACTGGATTACTACACCAAAACGACCTTCGAATTCGTCCACGATGGCCTCGGTGCCCAATCCGGGATCGGCGGCGGTGGGCGCTATGACGGACTGATGGCCCAACTGGGTGGTGCGGATCTTTCCGGTATCGGGTTCGGACTGGGCGTTGATCGCACCCTGCTCGCCCTGCGGGCCGAGGGCAAGACAGTCGGCGACGCCAACCGCTGCGACGTCTTCGGGGTGCCCCTGGGCGACAGCGCGAAACGTGAACTCGTCAGGCTGGCGGCGGCACTGCGGGCCGACGGTGTCCGTGTCGACCTCGCCTATGGCGACCGGGGCATCAAGGGTGCGATGCGGGCCGCGGATCGCTCCGGTGCGCGGATCGCCCTGGTCGCCGGTGACCGCGACATTGAGGCCGGCACTGTCGGAGTCAAGGATCTGTCCACGGGCGACCAGGTCGACGTGGCCATCGGTTCCGTTGTCGGCGAGGTCGTTTCGCGGTTGACCTGACCGGGTGGTCGTTGCCGAACGCTCATTGAACTCCGAACGCTCACTGAACTCTTAGGCCTTTCGGGGAACTGCGCGTCGTGCCCATGGCGTTGAGCGGTCGTGAGCCCGATAATCGAGGAGTACCTGCGCGCCAGTGGTGTGCGGTACTTCCGCGGCCACCGGGACGACGAATACTTCTTCCTGGCCGAGGCTCTGGCCGGCATGCATCAAGGCCGCCTGCACGTGCGCCTCGGCGTCGGTGCTGACCGGGGCGAGGTCGAACTGGTCATTACCCCCGATCGCTACTACCCCGGCGCGCGACGCGAGCGAATCGCGACAGCGGCCGCGCAATGGGCTGTCGCGGCGTCCGGACTGGAGGTCGAGTTGCACCAGTCCGCCGACCCGGCACTGGTCGGCGTGGCGGTGAGCGGCCGGTGCCGTCCGGCGGGAACCGCCGATTTGACCGGATTCGTCGACCGCACCGTGGCGGCCGCGGTCGATTTTTTCGCCGCCCTGTCCACCCGTGTCGCCCCGCCCGACGAGGACGGACTGCGCGACGCCGGCTAGGTGCCGTAACACCGACGGACGGAAGCCGATATGACAGGTATGCGATCCCCGACAGCCCTGTGTACGACGGTGTTCTTGCTGTTCACGGCATCGCCGATGGCTCAGGCGCCTGCCGACCCGACCGGCCCGCATCAGGTCACCTACACGGTGACGACCACCAGTGATCTGACCGCCAACATCTACTACGTGACGTCGGATCCGCCCAGCCAGGAATCGGCGAATGATCCGCAGTACATGCCACTGGCCCGCACCGGTGTGGGACCGGGCGCGCCGTGGGTTTTCCAAACCACAATGAACGACCCCACGCAGTGGGCTTTCGTCAGCGCCAGCGGGGGACTTCGGGTCAATCCCGAGTTCCGCTGCGAGATCGCCGTCGACGGCCAGGTGCTGGTCTCTACTCAGGGTGGCAGCGGCGTGCAGTGCGCGCTACGGCCGTGGTGAACTGGGATTCAGCCCAGAGTGTGATTCAGCCCAGAGTGTGATTCAGCCCAGAGTGTGATTCAGCCCAGAGTGGGATTCAGCCCAGAGTGGGATTCAGCCCAGGGTGCGGGCGCTGAAGGTGTCGCACTTATTGGGGTCGCCGGTCTGGTAGCCGACGGTGAACCATTTCTGGCGCTGTTCGGACGATCCGTGGGTCCATTGCTCCGGGTTCACCCGACCGGTGGACTGCTTTTGAATTCGATCGTCGCCCACCGATGAGGCCGCCGACAGCGCGTCAGCGATGTCGTTGTCGCTCAACGGCTCCAGATAGGTGAGGTCGGTTCCCGGTTGCTTGGTGATCGCCGCGTAGTGCGCCCACACCCCGGCGTAGCAATCGGCCTGAAGTTCCGAGCGGACACCGTCCCCGGTAGCGCCCTGGGCGCCCTTCTGGGCGCGGCCGAGGTCTCCGAGCAGGTTTTGGACGTGATGGCCGTACTCGTGCGCCACGACGTACTCCTGGGCCAGTGGGCCACCGCTGGAGCCGAATTGGGTCTTGAGCACCTGGAAAAAGTCGGTATCGAAGTAGGCGGTCTGGTCCGGTGGGCAGTAGAACGGGCCGACATCACTGCTGGCCGGTCCGCAGCCGGTCTGTACCTCGCCCTTGAACAATCGCATCCGTGGGGGTTTGTAACCGCGGAGCAATTGCTGCCAGACCTGGTCCACTGAGTTGCCGGTGGCCACCACGCGGCACTCAACGAAGTTGTTGGCGTCTGCGCCGGTCCGGCATTTCTGCAGGTCGAAACCGGGCTGGGACTGGGTGGCGGGCCCAATCTGCTGTTGGCTCAGCACCGGGCCGGGGTCGACGCCGAGGAACAGGGCCAGCAGCGCGATGGCAAGCCCGCCGATGCCGCCACCGAGCGCTATCCCGCGACCACCGCCACCGCCGGTGCTCGTGGTTTTGCTCGTGTCGATCCGTATGCCCTCGTTGAAGGTCATCAGCGCTCCTCGAGATTGATTCCGCAGGCTGCTCGACAGCCCCGTTCAGCTTGCCACAATCGGCTTTGCCGGTGTCGGTGGTCGGGTCGGCCCTGGCAGTCCCTAGACTCCGGAAGTCACCAATGCCGTCGGTTACCCCTGCTGACCGATGGTTCCGCTGCTGAGGAGTATCAGTGCTGCGCAGTCATGCCGCCGGTTCGTTGCGGGCCTCCGACGCCGGCCAACAGGTAACCCTGGCGGGCTGGGTGGCCCGGCGCCGCGACCACGGTGGGGTGATCTTCATCGACCTCCGCGACTCCACCGGGATCGCTCAGGTCGTATTCCGCGATGCCGGCGTACTCGACGGAGCCCACCGGTTGCGCGCGGAGTACTGCGTCGTCGTCTCCGGGGTGATCGAGGTCCGTCCGGAAGGCAATGCAAACCCCGATATCGCCACGGGCGCCATCGAGATCAACGCGACCGCGTTGACGGTGCTGGGGGAGAGTGCGGCGCTGCCGTTCCAGCTCGACGAACCGGCCGGCGAGGAGGCCCGACTGCGGTACCGCTACCTGGATATGCGGCGCGAGGGTGGCCCAGGCGACGCGCTGCGGCTGCGGTCGCGGGTCAACGCCGCCGCCCGGTCGGTGCTGGCCAGCCATGATTTCGTCGAGATCGAGACGCCGACCCTCACCCGATCCACTCCCGAAGGGGCGCGAGACTTCCTGGTGCCGGCTCGGTTGCGGCCCGGCTCGTTTTACGCGCTGCCGCAGAGTCCGCAGCTGTTCAAGCAACTGCTCATGGTCGGCGGGATGGAGCGCTACTACCAGATTGCGCGGTGCTACCGCGACGAGGACTTCCGCGCCGACCGCCAGCCGGAGTTCACCCAGCTCGACGTGGAGATGAGTTTCGTCGACACCGATGACGTGATCGCCGTCGCCGAGCAGGTACTGGCCGCGCTGTGGGCGCTGATCGGCTATCAACTGCCGCTGCCCATCCCGCGGATGACCTATGCCGACGCGATGCGCCGGTTCGGCTCCGATAAGCCGGATCTGCGGTTCGGCCTTGAACTCGTCGAATGCACCGATTACTTCGCCGCCACGCCGTTTCGGGTGTTCCAGGCGCCCTACGTTGGGGCGGTGGTGATGCCCGGCGGCGCATCGCAGCCCCGTCGGACCCTGGACGGCTGGCAGGACTGGGCCAAGCAGCGCGGACATCGCGGTCTGGCCTACGTGCTCATCGATGACGACGGCACGCTCGGTGGGCCGGTGGCCAAAAATCTCTCCGACGCCGAGCGCGCCGGACTGGCAGCGCATGTCGGTGCGAAACCCGGTGACTGCGTGTTCTTTTCGGCCGGACCCGTCAAAACTTCCCGGGCGCTGCTGGGCGCGGCCCGCGGCGAGATCGCCCATCGGCTGGACATGATCGACGCGGGGGCGTGGGCGTTCACCTGGATCGTGGACCCGCCGCTGTTTGAGCCGGCCGACGACGCGACCGCGGCCGGTGACGTCGCCGTCGGGTCGGGCGCGTGGACGGCGGTGCACCACGCGTTCACAGCTCCCAAGCCGGAATTCGCGGCGGTGATCGATACCGATCCGGGTGCGGTGCTCGCCGACGCCTACGACATCGTTTGCAACGGTCACGAGATCGGTGGCGGCTCGATCCGCATCCACCGCCGCGACGTACAGGAGCAGGTGTTCTCAGTGATGGGCATCGGCAACGAGGAGGCGGGGGACAAGTTCGGGTTTCTATTAGAGGCCTTCACATTCGGCGCCCCACCGCACGGCGGTATCGCATTCGGTTGGGATCGCATCACCGCTCTGCTGCTCGGAGCGGACTCGATCCGGGACGTCATCGCCTTCCCCAAGTCCGGCGGCGGTGTGGATCCGCTCACCGACGCTCCGGCGACGATCACTGCGCAACAACGCAAGGAGTCCGGGATGGATCACCGGCCCGATAAGTAGGCCTCCCGCGCCTACCATGAGTGCCGTGGACAACACCCTCGACTACATCGATCAGGCTTCTTTCTTGGGCCTGCGCGCACTCGGTCACGGGCCGGTCATCCAGTTCACCTGGATTTATGGACGCGGCATCGACTTTGACGGGTTGCGGCGGTTTCACCACAACCTCGGTCACGGACTACTCGGCCGCCGCATCGAACGCTCGGCTCTGCCGTTCGGCAGGCACCGGTGGGTCGTGTGGCCGAGCCTGGATATCGGCGTCGCCAGCCGGGCACGGCCCCGCACCGAGCTCAGCGCTTGGACCGACGAGCAGGCCGCGCTCCCGATTGATCCGGAATTCGGACCGTCGTGGCGGCTGGCCGTGCAGACCTTCACCAACGGAGAAGCAGCGGTGACGCTGGTGGTATCCCACACCGTCGCCGATGGGGTGGGCATCGCGGTCGCGGTCACCGATGCCGCCAAGGGTACAACCAGGAATCTCGGCTATCCCGCCGGTGGCTTGCGAACGAAAAAGCAAGCACTGCTTGATGATTCGCGCGCGATCGCCCGGACATTGCCGCAGATGGCCAGAGCGCTGGCCGCCGCGGTTCGGCTGGCGTTAACCAACGGGGGTATCGATTCGACCGGCAGACCCACGACGAGCTACACCGCAGAAGATCCGAGCGAAGTTGTCAGACTCCGCTCGCTGACGGCCTACATCGATATGCGGCAATGGGACGAGCGCGCAAAAAGTCTGGGTGGTACGAGTAATTCACTGTTTCTGGGCATCGCTGCCCGGATTGGTCAGGGACTGGGATGGATCGAACACGACGGCACCGTAACCCTCTCCATACCCGTCAACGAGCGGACCGACGGCGACACCCGGGGCAATGCGCTGACCGCGGTGAGGTTGACCGCTGATCCATCAACGGTCGCGGACGATTTAACGGACCTGCGTGCAGGTCTGAAGGCCGCGCTGTTGACGCTGGGCCAGGCCCACAATGAACTGGTGGCGCCACTCCCGCTCACCCCCATGGTTCCCAAAGCCGTCGCCCGCCGACTCGAGGGCATGGTGGTTGGCGGCGCATTACTCGGCAGTTCGAATCTGGGGGACCTCGATCCGGCGGTCAACCGTCCCGATGGCACAGATGCCGACTTTTTTGCAGTCCGGATGAATGAGCGGATCGACCGGGCTCAACTCCGGCGCCAGGACGGAGTCTTCTTTCCCGTCGTTTCGGCTCGACTGCACGGCAGAGTCTCGGTGAGTGTCGGCTATATGAACGCGCACGGGACGACCACCTCCGACGAACTCTTGGAAACGGTCCGCGGTGTGTTCGCAGACTTCGGACTGTCCGGGATCATCGAGTGAGCCCGGCTACCGTGGCCCCCGTGGACAACACCATCGACTACATGGACCAGGCCTCGTTCCTTGGTCTTCGTGCACTGGGTCATGCGCCGGTGATCCAGTGGACCTGGATCTACGAACGCGAAGTCAATCTCGATGGTCTGCGACGCTTCCACCACAACCTGGGTCGAGGCTTGCTTGGCCGACGAATTGAGCGATCACCGTTGCCGTTCGGCAGGCATCGGTGGATCACGTGCCGCGGGCCGGCCGATATCGCGATCGCCTCCGAGCCCAGGTTCCGTCACGACGTACAGGCCTGGTTGGATGAGCAGGCGGCATTGCCGATCGACCCTGAGAAGGGTCCATCCTGGCGGCTATCGCTGCAACCGCTGGTCGAGGGCGGGGCGGTGGTGACCCTGGTAGCCTCCCACACCGTCGTCGACGGTGTGGGACTGGTTATCGCCGTTACCGAAGCGGCAACCGGAATCACCCGTGATATCGCCTATCCCGCAGCCGCCTCTCGCACTAAACTGCAGGCGCTGCTTCAGGACTCACGTGCGGTGATACGCGATGTGCCGGGCATGCTCAAGTCGCTGCTGGCAACGATCACACTGGCAGGTAAGAATCGCGCCGATATTGGGTCGAAGAAGCCACGGGCCACCGCGGCGACGGCGCAACCGGCGCGCACCGTGATCGTTCCGGCGGTGACGGTTCATGTTGATATCGGGCAATGGGATGAGCGGGCGGCAAGCCTGGGTGGGACTGCAAATTCGCTGTCACTGGGCCTTGCGGCCAGGCTTGGCTACCGGCTGAACTGGCTGGCCGAGGACGGGTCGGTCACCATCTCCGTTCCCGTGAACGAACGACTGCCGCAGGACAATCGGGGCAACGCCCTTACGGCTGTGACGCTGATTGCCGACCCGCTCACCGTTACGGAAGATCTGACGGGCGTCCGTTCGGGGCTTAAGACGGCGCTGACGGATCTTGGCGATGCTCGCTACGAGTTATTGGCAGCGCTGCCACTGACGCCTCTGGTTCCCAAGCGTGCCGCCCGCCGAGTTGAGGGCCTGGTGCTCAAGAGTCGGGTCATCGGTTCCTCCCACGTCGGGGATCTTGATCCGGCGGCGAACCGCCCGGATGGCACCGATGCGGATTCTTTCGCGGCCCGGATGTCCGAGCACATCACCTCCGATCACCTGCGGCGGGTCGGTGGGATCTTTTTTCCTCTGGTAGCAGGCCGTGTCCACGGCGAGGTGTGGGTCAGCATCGGTTTCTGCAACGCCGACGGAACCACCACGCGGGAGCAACTCAAAGAGGTGGCACATGACGCACTGGCCGACTTCGGGATGACCGGCACCGTCGAATGAGGCTGGCGATAGGCCGCGATAGATCGCGGTGCCGAATTGGCCCGTTACGCAACGGCACCCGGCCCGCGCAGCGCGCGTGACCGGGTGCCGTTGAACGTCGGGCGAGCGAGGAGCTACTTGCGGCCCTTCATGACCGCGCCCACGATCGCGGTGAGCACGGCACCGACAACGCCGCCGCCGCCGACCGAGCCGGCGATCTGAGCAATGTCCAGACCGCCGCCACCGCCACCGCCGAGGAGGCCGCCCAGGAGTCCGCCGCCAAGTCCGCCGCCAACCGCTCCGGCGATGCTGTTTCCAGCAGCGCCGAGGTTGTTTTTAGCGCCCGCGACGTTACCGCCGATGAGCCCACCGACGATTCCCAGTATCCATTCCATCTGATTCTCTCCCTCATCGTCACTGTTCGGCTGAACAGCGTTTTTCCGATCGGTTAGTCAGGAACGGAGTCGCTCTTGTCCGCGACGCTTTCCTGATCATCTCCGAGGGCGTTGTTCTCGTAGGTAACCCGTGCCGACGTCTCCGCTGCGGTCGAGGACTCCTCGTAGCGCACGACGGTCGTCACGTCGTGGTCGGTCGTCTCGGTGCGAATGGTCGCCTTGGGCGGCTCCGAGAGGAGCGGCCGGGGGGCAGGCGGCGGCGTCACCGGCTTCGGAGCCGGCGGCGGCGTCACCTTCGTCACCGGTGCCGGAGCCGGCGGCCGGGGGGCTGGCGGCTTGGGCGCGGGCGCCTTGGCGACCGGGGCGGGACGAGCCGGCGGCGGCGGAGGTGTCGGCTTGACCACCGGGGCACGCTCAGCAACGCGGACCGGCGCCGCCTCCTGCGGGCGCTTGCGCAGCAGCCAGCCCAAGCCTGCGATCAACGGTAAGGCGAGCAGCAGCCACAAGAAGTTGAAGCCCTTCTTCTCCGTCTCGGTGGTGATCGTCTTGCCGGGTGCTGCCTTCACGGAGGTTGTCCCTTCTGTAGTCGGCGCGTTGGCACCGAAACCGGGGATCTTGGCCGCAAGGGCGGCCGGGATGGTGACCAGACCGGCGGCCTTCGACCACTGGATCTCAGTGCCGTCCGGCCCGACGAACTTGCCGGTCTGCATATCGTCGGTGACCGACGTGTCCGCGCTGGGGTATCCGAACGGCCCGGTGACGGCGCCGGACTGACGCCACGCCTCAAGCACCTTGCCCTTGATTACCGTGGCACCCCACTGCGGGCTCCAGTAGATCGCCGCGCCTTCGGGGGCCGAGAAATCGTTGAATCTGCCGACTCCGTCGCCGACGCCCGTCTCGTCGTTCTTCGGGAACCCGAGATCGCTGTCGGGGCCACCGAGCGCCTCGTACCGCTTGAGGATCTCGCCGTACATCACGTGTGCGCCGGTGTCCTTCGAGTAGAAGATCGTGCCGCCGGCATAGTCGCGCTCGGCACCGCCGGCAACGTCGACGGCCTCCCCGAGGGGGGCGCCAAGCAACGATGATTCACCACCGAAGGTGGCATAGCGGTCGTTGATGGTGTCAACGGCCTCGGTTGAGGGCGCGGCGCTCACGACGGGCGCGCCCGCCAGTAGCGAACTGGTCACGATGAACATCCCGCCGAGCGCGAGTGATGCTCGCAGCGGTGCCTTTGGCGTCACAGCAGACTCCTTTTTGTAGCTGGTTGATGGATGGTGCTAGGTCTGATCATCAGGGCTGACGCCGGGGCGGGAGGGGGATTCGACCGCCCCGGCGTCAAGCCCTTGTCGGGGCAGCGTCAGGGGCGACGATGCCGGGGGTCGTCGGACTTGGGATCTACCACGTAGGACTCGCGGGCCCGGAACTCCGCCGACTCATCGCCGACGATGTCATCATCGGGATGCTCACCGGTGGCTCGCTCCACCCACTCGACCTCGCGGGTGCCCCGCTCGATGAACGTCGCCTCGACCTCGGTGGCTTTGCCCATCGAGCGCCGGCTGACCGACACCTCGTCGGCGTCGTGCTCGACGACCCGTTCGACCCGCTTCTCGACGTACTTGTGGACGATCACCGGCTTCTCGACAACGACCTCGACGATCCGTTCGACCGGCTTTTCGACGATCTTCTCGACCTCCCGGTAAACCGGACGCTCCACGATCCGCTCGACGACGGTCTCGACCGGCTGCTCGACGATCCGCTCCTCGACGTACTCGACATCGCGCTCGATGAGCTTTTCTACCAGCACCGGGTTGGTGACGGTCTTCTCGAGCACCCTCTCCACCGGACGGTCGATGACCTTCTCAACGATGCGCGGCCGCTCAACGATCTTCTCGACGACGCGGTCGACGGGCTTGTCGATGACCTTCTCGATGACGTTGACCTTTTCGACGACCTTCTCGACGACGCGGTCAACGGGCTTCTCGATGATCTTCTCGACGATGTTGGGCTTTTCGACGATCTTCTCGACGACCCGATCGACGGCCCGCTCCAGCACCTTCTCGATGATGTTGGGCTTTTCGACGATCTTCTCGATGACCCGGTCGACGGGACGCTCGATGATCTTCTCGACGATGTTGGGCTTTTCGACGATCTTCTCGACGACGCGGTCGACGGGCTTGTCGATGGTCTTCTCGACGACGTTGACCTTCTCGACGATCTTTTCCACGACGCGGTCGACCGGCTTGTCGATGGTCTTCTCGACGACGTTGACCTTCTCGACGATCTTTTCCACGACGCGGTCGACGGGCTTGTCGATGGTCTTCTCGACGACGTTGACCTTCTCGACGATCTTTTCCACGACGCGGTCGACGGGCTTGTCGACGACCTTTTCGACGATGTTCGGCGTCTCGACGATCTTTTCCACGACGCGGTCGACGGGCTTGTCGATGGTCTTCTCGATAACGTTGACCTTTTCGACGGTCTTCTCGACGACGCGGTCGACTGGCTTCTCGACGATGCGCTCGATGATGTTGGGCTTTTCGACGGTCTTCTCGACGACGCGGTCGACTGGCTTCTCGACGATGCGCTCGATGATGTTGGGCTTTTCGACGATCTTCTCGACGACGCGGTCAACCGGCTTCTCCACGACCCGCTCGACGATCTGCTCGACGACGACCTCGACGATCTTTTCGACCACCTTGACGACCGGTTTCTCGACAGTGATCTCGACGATCCGCTCGACCGGCTTCTCCACTGTTTTGTAGACGATCTTCTCGACCGGGACCTCGATGATCTTTTCGACGATCTTCTCGACCGGCTTCTCAACGACCTTGGTGATGATCCTGTCGACCGGCTTCTCGACTACTCGCTCGACGAGCCGTTCGACCGGCACCTCGACCACTTTGTCCACGATGGTGACCACCGGTTGCTCAATCAGCCGTTGAACGGTGACGGGTTTGTCGACCACGTTGTCCTGGATCTCGACGATGAGCCGTTCGACCAGGCGCTGAACGTCGACGGCCCGGTCGGTCACCTTGTCGACGACCGACACCACGAGCTTCTCCATCAGCCGCTGAACCTCGACCGGCTTGTCGGTGATCTTGTCGATGATGTTGACGATCGGGCGCTCGATAGTGCGGCTGACCTGGACGGGCTTGTCGGTGACGGTGTCGACGACGGTGACGACGGGGCGTTCGACGTTGCGGCTGACCTGGACGGGCTTGTCGGTGACGGTGTCGACGACGGTGACGACGGGGCGTTCGACGTTGCGGCTGACCTTGACGGGCTTGTCGGTGACGGTGTCGACGACGGTGACGACGGGGCGTTCGACGTTGCGGCTGACCTTGACGGGCTTGTCAACGACGGTGTCGGCGACGGTGACGACGGGCCGTTCAATGCTGCGATTGACCTTCATGGGCTTGTCGACAACCTGGTCGACCACGGTGACGACCGGCCGCTCGATGTTGCGGGTAACGCTCACCGGCTTGTCGACGACACGGTCCTCGACGGTGACCACGGGGCGCTCCATCTGGCGTTGCACCTTGACGGGCTTGTCGACAACTTGGTCGACCACGGTGACCACCGGGCGCTCGACCATTCGCGACACCTGGGCCGGCTTGTCGACGATCTTGTCGACCGTGTCGACCACCAGTCGTTCGATCGTCCGCTCGAGGGTGACGGGCTTATCGATGATCTTCTCGACCGGCCGCTCCACCAGGCGTTGCACCGTGTAGGGCTTGTCGACGAAGTTCTCGACGATGTTGAGGGGTTGGTTGGGGATCTTGTCAGCCACGGGTTTTCCCTTTCGCGCGTCCTGGTGAGCGCCGCGACCGTATCAGTGCTGCCGCGGTTGAGCCAAGTCCTCTGGGCTGTTGCTAACTCTGCGGATCGTTGTGAGGCGCAGGTTCGTCAATCGGCCTGAGTCCAGCCAGGTCGTCTGTGTATTCCGGTTAGGAGTCCCAAACTAGTCACACCAATGTTTGCCCTGCAAGGTTTTCGTCAAAGTTATTCAGTTCGCCCCTGAGCGTTCATCAGGGTTAACCCGGAGACCCGCGGCGAGGGCTCCGTTGAACGGACGCGAGAGGACGCGCTTCCGGCCCGCGAGTGGTAAGCCTAGACGGTGTCCGAGAGCCTGTTCGACCTGCCCGACGAGGGAGCGCACCTGGATGCGGCGGTCCGACTCTCGGCGTCCCCGGCCTCGGCTCCGCTTGCCGTCAGGATGCGGCCGGGGTCCATCGAGGAGGTCGTTGGCCAGGGGCATCTGCTGCGTGCCGGTTCACCGTTGCGTCGACTTGTCGAGGGCGCCGGCGCCGCCTCGGTGATCCTCTATGGTCCGCCAGGAACCGGAAAGACCACCTTGGCCTCCCTCATCTCCCACGCGACCGCCCGGCGTTTCGAAGCTCTCTCTGCGCTGACCGCAGGAGTTAAAGAGGTGCGGGCAGTCGTCGACAGCGCACGTCAGGCTCTCATTAGAGGTGAGCAGACCGTGCTGTTCATCGATGAGGTACATCGGTTCTCGAAAACACAGCAGGACGCACTGTTGGCCGCTGTCGAGAACAGAGTGGTGTTACTTGTTGCGGCCACGACCGAGAATCCGTCGTTCTCGGTCGTGGCGCCTCTGCTCTCGCGATCACTGATCCTCCAGCTGCATCCGTTGGGTGCCGACGACATCCGGGCGGTGGTCCGTCGGGCCATTACCGATCCACGCGGACTGGGCGATTCGATTTCGGTGGCTGACGAGGCGGTGGAATTGCTGGTCGCACTGGCGGCCGGGGACGCTCGCCGAGCGCTGACCGCCCTGGAGGTCGCCGCGGAGACCGCCGGGGCGACCGACGGCGCCGTGACCGTCCAGACCGTCGAGCAGTCCCTAGACCAGGCCGCGGTGCGCTACGACCGCGATGGCGACCAGCACTACGATGTGATCAGCGCCTTCATCAAGTCGATCCGGGGCTCCGACGTCGACGCGGCCTTGCACTACCTGGCCCGAATGCTGGTGGCCGGCGAAGATCCCAGGTTCCTTGCGCGCCGGATGATGATCCTGGCCAGCGAGGACATCGGGATGGCCGACCCCACCGCGCTGCCGATCGCGGTCGCGGCCGCACAAACGGTCGCGCTGATCGGAATGCCCGAAGCGCAGTTGACGCTTGCGCACGCCACCGTCCACCTGGCCACCGCGCCGAAATCCAACGCGGTCACCACCGCTCTGGGCGCAGCGATGGCCGACATCCGGGCAGGCAAGGCCGGACTGGTACCCGCTCATTTGCGCGACGGTCACTACTCCGGCGCGGCCCAACTCGGGCATGCGCACGGCTATCGGTATCCCCACGACGACCCCGATGGCGTTGTGGCACAGCAATATCCGCCGGGCGAAATCGCGGAAGTCGACTACTACCGGCCGACAACCCACGGTGCTGAGCGGGATATCGTCGGCCGACTGGAGAAACTCCGGGCCATCATCCGCGGCGTGCGTCGCTGAAGGGTGGGCCCCACTGCTGTTCCTCTGCGGCTGACCGCGGCCGTCCGGCCGGTAATGTCATGAGGCAAGACGCCCTGGCGCGTCCACACCCGGAACCCGAGGACACCCGTGCAGACCCATGAGATCAGGAAGCGGTTCCTGGATCACTTCGTCAGCGCCGGTCACACCGAGGTGCCCAGCGCATCGGTGATCCTCGACGATCCCAACCTGTTGTTCGTCAACGCCGGCATGGTGCAGTTCGTGCCCTTCTTCCTGGGCCAGCGCACACCGCCTTTCAACACCGCGGTGAGTATCCAGAAGTGCATTCGCACCCCGGATATCGATGAAGTCGGAATCACCACCCGCCACAACACCTTCTTTCAGATGGCGGGCAACTTCTCCTTCGGCGATTACTTCAAGCGCGGGGCCATCGAACTGGCCTGGTCGCTGCTGACCAACCCGGTGTCCGCGGGCGGCTACGGTTTCGATCCCGAACGGCTCTGGGCCACCGTGTTTTACGACGACGATGAAGCTATCGCACTGTGGCAGGAGGTGGCCGGGCTTCCGGCTGAGCGCATTCAGCGCCGCGGTATGGCCGACAACTACTGGTCCATGGGTATTCCTGGGCCATGCGGCCCGTGCTCGGAGATCTACTACGACCGCGGCCCCGAATACGGCGTCGAGGGTGGCCCGGAAGCCAATGAGGATCGCTATATCGAGATCTGGAACCTCGTGTTCATGCAGAACGAGCGCGGCGAGGGCACGTCCAAGGAGGAGTTTGAGATCCTCGGCCCGTTGCCGCGCCAGAACATCGATACCGGCATGGGCGTAGAGCGCATCGCCTGCCTGCTGCAGGGCGTGGATAACGTTTACGAGATCGACCTGATGCGCCCGATGATCGAGATGGTGGCCCAGCGCGCGCCCCGTGGTTACGGCGCCGGTAGTGCGACCGGGGCCGGAGGGCCGGCGACATCGAGCCCCGACGATGTGCGCTATCGGGTGATCGCCGACCACAGCCGTACCGCGGCCATCATCATCGCCGACGGCGTCACGCCCTCTAATGAGGGCCGCGGTTACGTGCTCCGCCGGTTGCTGCGCCGCATCGTCCGAGCCGCCAAGCTGTTGGGAATCGACACCCCGATCGTCGGGGATCTGATGGCGCGCGTGCGCGACGCGATGGGTCCGTCCTACCCGGAACTGGTCGCCGATTTCGACCGGATCAATCGGATCGCGGTGGCCGAGGAAACCGCTTTCAACCGGACCCTGGTCGCGGGTTCACGGTTGTTCGCCGACGCCGCCGCCGCCACCAAATCGTCCGGTAAGACAACCCTCGGAGGGTCTGAAGCCTTCGCTCTGCACGACACCTACGGGTTCCCGATCGAACTCACCCTGGAGATGGCCGCCGAGGCCGGACTGACGGTCGACGAACTCGGTTTTCGGGAACTGATGGCCGAGCAACGCCGCCGCGCCAAGGCAGACGCCGCCGCCCGCAAGCATGCGCATGCCGACCTGTCGGCGTTTCGCGAACTGGTCGATGCGGGTCCGACGGAGTTCACCGGCTTCGACGAGTTGACATCACAGGCGCGGATCCTCGGCATTTTCGTCGACGGCAAACGCGTACCGGTGGTCGCCCATCACCCGCGCGTGCACTCCGAATCGGCGCCACCGGAACGCGTCGAGATCGTGCTGGACCGAACCCCGCTGTATGCCGAATCCGGCGGGCAAATCGCCGACGTCGGTGTTATCACAGCAGGAGCTGCAAAGGCCGCAGTGACCGATGTGCAGAAGATCGCTAAATCCGTCTGGGTGCACCGGGTCAGTGTCGAATCCGGCGAGTTCGTTGAGGGCGACGCCGTTATCGTCGACGCCGATCCGCGTTGGCGACATGGTGCTACCCAGGCGCACTCCGGCACCCACATGGTGCACGCGGCATTGCGAGAGGTGTTGGGTCCCAACGCGGTTCAGGCCGGTTCGCTCAACCGACCCGGATATCTGCGGTTCGATTTCAACTGGCAGGGCGCACTCACCGAAGATCAGCGTGGTCAGGTCGAGTTGGTTGCCAATCAAGCCGTTGAGGCCGATTATCCGGTGAATACCTTTCTCACGGGAATTGAGAAGGCCAAATCGATGGGAGCGATGGCGCTCTTCGGCGAGCAGTACCCCGACGAGGTCCGGGTGGTCGAGATCGGTGGGCCGTTCTCCCTGGAACTGTGCGGTGGCACGCATGTGCGCAACTCAGCGCAGATCGGGCCGGTCACCGTCCTCGGCGAATCTTCGGTGGGCTCGGGCGTGCGGCGGGTCGAGGCGTTCGTGGGTCTGGATTCGTTTCGCTACCTGGCCAAGGAGCGTGCGCTGATGGCCGGGCTGGCGTCCTCACTGAAAGTGCCCTCCGAGGAGGTGCCGGCGCGGGTGGCGACGCTGGTCGAGCGGCTTAAATCCGCCGAGAAGGACCTGGAGCGCGCTCGACTTTCGGCGGCACGCGCCGCGGCGGGTGACGCCGCCGCCGCTGCGCAGCAGGTCGGTAAGGTTCGTCTGGTGGCCCAACGTATGGCGTCCGGGATGAGCGCCGCGGACCTGCGATCCCTGGCCGCAGACATCCGGGGACGCCTTGGGTCGGAACCGGGCGTCGTGGTTCTGATCGCCGAGGTGCCCGGGGATGGTGACGGCAGCGCCGTGCCGTTTGTGGTTGCGGCCAACAAGGCGGCTCAGGACGACGGCGTCAAAGCCGGCGACCTCGTCGGCGCGGTGGCTGCCGCTGTCGGCGGCCGCGGTGGTGGAAAGGCCGACCTGGCGCAGGGCTCGGGCACCAACCCGGCAGGTATCGACGCCGCGCTGGCCGCGGTGCGCGCCGAGTTGGCCGGAGGCTGACGGCCGCCCATGCCCGTACAGAACCGTCTGCCGGACCGGCCTGGATTCGACGACCCAGGCCGGGGCCGGAGGCTCGGCGTCGATGTGGGCACGGTTCGCATCGGCGTTGCAGTCAGTGACCCGGACGCCGTGCTGGCAACGCCGGTGGAGACGGTTCGCCGAGACCGGGGGCGTGCATTCCTGCGCCGGATTGCGGCACTCGTTGTCGAGATGGATGTCGTCGAGGTTGTGGTCGGCCTACCGCGCACTCTTGCCGACCGTGCCGGATCGTCCGCCGCCGATGCGATCGACGTGGCGGAGGCCATCGGCCAGCACATTGGCCCGGTGCCGGTACGACTGGTTGACGAGCGGTTGACCACTGTCAGCGCGGCGCGGGTGCTTCGAGAAGCAGGGGTGCGCGCGAAGGAACAACGGGGAATGATCGACCAGGTTGCTGCAGTGACGATTTTGCAGGGCTGGCTGGACCAACGCCGCACCGCGGCCGTGACACGAAGAGAGTGACGATGCCCGAAGATGTGCAACCCGATCGGGCCCAATCTGATCATCGGGCCCAATCTGATCATCGGGCCGAGCCGCAGGCCGTCGGCGCGCCTCGTCTGACTGCCGGCGAGCACCGGCGCAGCGACCGTCGGCGTGGCCGGATCGCAGTTCTGGTGGGGCTGGTCTTGGCCCTAGCGCTCGGGGCGTGGCTGCTTGGCCCCAAGCTCTTCGGCAGTCCGAAAGCGCCCAGCGATTTCGTCGGCGAGGGCAAGGAGGACATCGTCATCGAGGTCAATCCGGGCGATTCCGGATCGGTGATTGCCCAAAACCTGGTGGACCGGAACGTCATCGCCGATGTCGGGATGTTCATCTCCGCGGCCTCCGGCAATGCTGCACTGGCCGCGATCCAGCCTGGCTACTACCAATTGCGCACCGAGATCCCGGCGGCCACCGCGGTCCAGAAATTGACCGATCCGGCTTCGCGGGTGGGCAAGCTCGTCATCCCGGAGGGCAAGCAACTCGACGACATCTCCGTCATCGGCAGCGACACGGTGACCAAGGGTATTTTCACCCTGATCTCCGAGGCCAGCTGCCTGGACCTCAACGACGCGACACGATGCGTATCGGCCGAGGATCTCAGGGCCGCCGCCGGCGACGGTCCTGCGTCGTCGCTGAACGTGCCGGACTGGGCCATCGAAGGCGCCGGCACGATGGGTCAGAGCTACCGGCGACTTGAGGGCCTGATCGCGCCCGGAACCTGGAACATCAACCCGGAGGCATCGGCAAAGGACATCCTCGCCAAGCTTGTCGCAGAGAGTGGAGAGCATTACGTCGAAGGAGGCCTGCTTGAGGCGGCCACCACCATGAGTATCTCGCCGTATGAGGTGCTGATCGTGGGCTCGCTGGTGCAGAAGGAAGCCCAACCCGCAGATTTCGCCAAGGTGGCTCGTGTCATCTACAACCGCTTGGCCAGCGATTACGACCGTCTGGAGTTCGACTCAACGGTGAACTACCCGCTCGATCGCCAAGAGGTCGCCACCACCGACAAGGACCGGGAAACCAAGACGCCGTGGAATACCTATGCCATGCCCGGCCTGCCCGCCACGCCCATCTGCTCGCCGGGTGATGAGGCACTCGCGGCGGCCGAGCGCCCGGAGCCGGGGGATTGGCTGTACTTCGTGACAGTCGACACCGACGGCACCACATTGTTCACTGCCGACTATCAGGAACACCTGGCAAACCGGGACCTGGCGCTCAGCAGCGGCGTCCTCGACTCCGGTCGGTGAACCGGATGATCAGCGCACTGAATTGCGCGGCCGCGCCCGGCTGGTGACAGCCCGAAAGGCGGCCGTTCTCGGCTTTCCGGTCGAGCACTCACGCTCCCCGCAGCTGCACCTGGCCGCCTACCGGGCGCTGGGTCTTGATGACTGGACCTACGACCGGATTGCCTGCACAGCCGACGAATTACCCTCTGTGGTAAGCGGTTTCGGGCCGGAATGGGTGGGTGTCTCGGTCACCATGCCGGGCAAGTTCGCCGCGCTGCGATTCGCTGATGAACGAACCGAACGCGCGCAGTTGGTCGGCTCTGCCAACACGCTGGTGCGCACCGAGAGCGGCTGGCGCGCCGACAACACCGACGTCGACGGCGTGGCCGGCGCCCTGGATCACCGCCGCGACCTGACCCGGGCGATCGTGCTGGGGTCGGGCGCGACCGCACCGGCGGCCGTCGTCGCACTGGCCGGACTGGGCGTCACCGACATCACCGTGGCGGCGCGCAGTGCGCACCGGGCCGCCCGTTTGCTCGACCTGGGGACAACTCTGGGGGCGCGCACCTCGTTCGCCGACCTGGCCGACATTGATGTGATCGACACCGGCCTGGCCTCACAGGTCGAGCGCGCCGAGGTCCTCGTCAGCACGATTCCCGCCGATGCTGCGGCGCGGTACGCGTCGAGTTTTGCCCTGGTTCCGGTGCTGCTGGACGCGATTTACGACCCCTGGCCGACCCCGTTGGCGCAGGCGGTCGCGCGCGCTGGCGGGCAGGTTATCGGCGGCCTGCAGATGCTGTTGCATCAGGCCTACAGTCAGGTCGAACAATTCACAGGCCAACCGGCGCCGCGGCAGCAGATGGCGGCGGCTCTGGATTAGCGTGCTGGTCCATGAGTGCCCTTGGACCGTTGGCCGCGGCAGCCCTGACCGGCTGGGTGGCCGCGCTGATCACTGCTGATGTCCGGCACCGCCGGCTGCCCAACGTGTTGACCCTGCCCGGCGCGCTCGCCATCCTGAGCTGGGCACTCGGTGCCGGCCTGGCGAAACCCGCAATCCTGGGTGCGCTGGCACTGAGCGGCGTGTATCTCGCCGTGCATCTCGTCGACCCGGCCGGACTCGGTGCCGGGGACGTCAAGCTGGCGGTGGCTTTAGGCGCGCTGACGGGCGCGTTCGGTTTACCGGTGTGGTTGATCGGCGCGCTCGGCGCGCCGCTGCTCACCGCGGTGGCGGGGGTGATCACCGCGGCGCGCCGGCGGGGCGCGCTGGTGCCGCACGGACCGTCGATGTGTGTGGCGAGCCTGGCCGCCGTCGGCCTGGCGGTGTTCTAGCGCTTCGGCGTCTTGGGTGCCTGCCGTATTGGGTGCCGGGCCGCCACCGTGGGAAGATGATCGGGTGTTGCGATGGACAACTGCCGGTGAATCCCACGGCCGCGCCTTGGTGGCGGTGGTCGAGGGGATGGTCGCCGGTGTGCAGGTCACGTCTGCGGAGATCGCCGGCCAGCTCGCCCGCCGCCGTCTGGGTTACGGCCGCGGCGCCCGGATGAAGTTCGAGCAGGACGAAGTCATCATGCTGGCAGGCGTGCGCCATGGATCCACTCTGGGCGGGCCGATCGCGATTGAGATCGGGAACTCCGAATGGCCGAAGTGGGAGACGGTGATGGCCGCCGACCCCGTCGACGCCGCCGAGTTGGAGTCCGAAGGCGGTGCCCGCAACGCCCCACTGACCCGGCCGCGGCCCGGGCATGCCGATTACGCGGGCATGCTCAAATATGGATTCGACGACGCCCGCCCGGTGCTCGAACGCGCCAGCGCCCGAGAGACCGCTGCGCGGGTCGCGGCCGGAACGATCGCCCGCGCCTTCCTGCGCCAGGCGCTCGGTGTCGAGGTGGTGTCGCACGTGGTCTCGATCGGTGCCTCGGAGAGCTACGACGGCCCGCCTCCGACCTTCGCCGATCAGGCCCGCATCGACGACAGCCCGGTCCGCGCGTTTGACGAGGCGGCGGGAGATTCCATGATTGCCGAGATCGAGGCGGCCAAGCGCGATGGCGACACGCTCGGGGGCGTGGTGGAGGTTGTCGTGCACGGGTTGCCGATCGGACTCGGCTCATTCACCAGCGGGGACAATCGACTGGACAGCCAGTTGGCCGCCGCGGTGATGGGTATCCACGCGATCAAGGGTGTGGAGATCGGCGACGGCTTCGCCACCGCACGCAGGCGGGGCAGCGGTGCCCATGACGAGATGTACCCCGGCCCCGACGGGGTGTTGCGATCCACCAATCGCGCCGGTGGGTTGGAGGGTGGAATGACCAACGGCCAGGCCCTTCGGGTGCGTGCCGCGATGAAGCCGATATCCACGGTGCCACGCGCGCTGGCCACGGTCGATCTCGCCACCGGTGAGCAGGCCGTCGCGATTCACCAGCGCTCGGACGTGTGCGCGGTGCCGGCCGCCGCTGTGGTGGTCGAGACCATGGTTGCGCTGGTGCTGGCCCGGGCGACGCTGGAGAAGTTCGGCGGCGACGCGCTGGCCGAGACTCGTCGGAATATCGACGGTTACCTGCGGGCACTGCGTGAGCGCGGGGTCGTCGGTGACTCCGACTCGGTGCGGCTGTCGGGGTAGCGGAGATGGCGCCGAAGGCCGTGCTGATCGGGCTGCCCGGCTCGGGGAAATCCACCATCGGGCGTCGGCTCGCCAAAGCGTTGGGGTGTGCGTTGATCGACACCGACGCCGTGATCGAGGATCGGACCGGTCGACGTATCGCTGATATCTTCGCCGCCGACGGCGAGGCGGGCTTCCGCCGGATCGAGGAACAGATCATCCGCGAGGTCCTGCAGACCCACGACGGGATCCTCTCGCTGGGTGGTGGTGCGGTGACGAGTCCCGGGGTGCGTGATGCGCTGGCCGGCCAGACGGTGGTCTACCTGGAGATCAGCGCAGCGGAGGGAATCCGCCGGACCAGTGGCAGCACCGTTCGCCCACTGTTGGCTGGACCCGACCGCGAAGCGAAATACCGCGACCTGGTGGCGGATCGAGTTCCGCTGTACCGCCGGATCGCGACGATCAGGATCAACACCAATCGGCGCAACCCCGGTGCGGTCGTCCGGTCGATCGTCGGTCGACTCGACGCCCCGGAACCGTCGCGGCGCCGACGACCGTCCTGGCGGCGGCCGGCCCCCTCCGTCACGCCGACCCCCCCTGCTGCGGCGCCCGCACCGTCGAGCACGGCCGGACCGGTCACGCCTGCCACTCTGGCGGCCCGCAGTGCCGGAATCTCCAGTGTCGGAAACCCCAAATGAACCTTCCCGGCGTGACGGCATCCGACGCGGCGCCTGTCACCATCGAGGTCGCCGTTGATCCGCCCTACCCGGTGATCGTCGGGACCGGACTGCTCGGCGAGTTGGGCGACCTGCTCGGTACCCGACACCGGGTGGCGATATTGCATCAACCCGTTCTCGCCCAGACCGCCGAAGCGATCCGAACTCATCTGGCCGGATACGGCGTCGACGCGCATCGGATCGAATTGCCGGACGCAGAGGCCGGCAAAGATCTTGAGGTCGTCGGATTTCTGTGGGAAGTGTTGGGCCGCATCGGGATTGGCCGAAAGGATGCGATCGTCAGCCTTGGCGGCGGTGCCGCCACCGATGTCGCCGGATTTGCCGCGGCTACCTGGCTGCGCGGGGTGGACGTCGTTCACGTGCCGACCACATTGTTGGCGATGGTCGATGCCGCCGTCGGTGGCAAGACCGGTATCAACACCGGCGCCGGGAAGAATCTGGTCGGGGCGTTCCATCAGCCCACCGCCGTCCTCGTTGACCTGGCGGTGCTGGAGACGCTGCCTCGCAACGAGTTGGTGGCAGGCATGGCCGAGGTGGTCAAGGCCGGTTTCATCGCCGATCCGGTGATACTGGAACTGATCGAGGCCGACCCACAGGCGGCGCTGGATCCGCTGGGTTCGGTGCTGCCCGTGTTGATCCGCCGGGCCATCGAAGTCAAGGCCTCGGTGGTAGCTGCCGACGAGAAGGAATCGGCGCTGCGGGAGATCCTCAACTACGGACACACTCTTGCCCACGCGATCGAACGCCGCGAGCGTTACCGATGGCGCCATGGCGCCGCGGTCTCGGTGGGCCTGGTGTTCGCCGCCGAATTGGCTCGGCTCGGAGGCAGGCTGGACGCCGCGACCGCGCAGCGGCATCGCGACGTGTTGATGGCCCTGGGACTGCCGGTGACCTACGACGCGGACGCCTTGCCGGATCTGCTGGGCTACATGGCCGGGGACAAGAAGACGCGATCCGGGGTGCTGCGCTTTGTGGTGCTTGACGGCCTCGGTAGACCCGGCCGTCTGGAGGGTCCAGATCCGGCGCTTCTGGCGGCCGCCTACGCCGAAGTCTCCAGTGCCGGCGATGAGGGCCGTTCGACTGAGGAGGGGGAGGGGTAGTGAAGACGGTCTTGGTACTGAATGGACCTAACCTCGGCCGGCTCGGCCAACGTGAGCCTGGGGTGTATGGCAGCACAACCCATGACGAGCTGGTGGGGTTGATCGCTGCCGAGGCCGCCGAGTTGGGGCTGACCGCCGTGGTGCGGCAGAGCGACAGCGAGGCGGAGTTGCTGAGCTGGTTGCACGCCGCCGCCGATGCCGACGATCCGGTGATACTCAATGCCGGAGCCCTGACCCACACGTCGATTGCGCTGCGGGACGCCTGCGCTGAACTGCGCGCCCCGCTGATCGAGGTGCACATCTCGAATGTTCACGCGCGCGAGGACTTCCGTCATCACTCATATCTGAGTGCGGTCGCTACCGGAGTGATCGTGGGACTCGGGGTGCAGGGCTATCTGCTCGCGCTGCGGTATCTGGCGACACAGTAGTAACGACGCAGCAGAGAGTACTCAACGGTAGGAGGTGTTCATATGAATGGCGATACTCATATGACATCGATCGCGCGGACGGTCGCCGGCTTCGCGGTGGCTGTCGGCATCGCAGGGGCGGCGGCCGTCGCAATGGCTGATCAGGCTTCCGCCGCCCCCGGCCGCTCAGGATCGTCCGTCGATGGTTCGGCTCATGACAGCCGTGGTTCGCGCGCAGATCCGGTCCATCGCAAACCACGACCGCGCGCCGCCGCGGTGCGCGAGGTTTCGGCGCCGGAAGCGCCTGCCGCGGTCACTCGCGTTGAACGTCGGCCAGTCCGAACCGCACCGGCCGCGCCCGTGGTCGCGGCCCCGACGACGAGACCGACGACGGCACTGCTGCCGACGGCGGCGCCGGTGACTCGGGGGCGGCTGATCACCATCTACAAGGGCACCCACTTCGTGATCCCGAACCGATGGGCACTGTGGGTTACCAAAGATTCCGGCGGTGCGACGTTCACCGCCGACTCGGCCTACGACCTTAAAGACGCAGACCAGTTGGACTGGAACAAACTCGCGGGCATCACCTTCACGCCGTGGCGGCCCGACCGCAACTCGAGCATGGTTGTCTGGCGCTACAACCTCCAGAACGGGACCTATGAGGTCGGCCCGTTCTTCAACGTCGACTTCCGCTACGTTTTCCCCACTACCGACGAGATCATCACCGTGCCCGTGGATCAGACCTTCACCTATTCGGTCGACTACGACGGAATTTCGGTGACCTATGGCGGCCGAACTGTGTCCAAGTCAACACCGGCTGATCTCAAGCCCAATTTCTGGACCAGCGCCCGAGTGACCGGTTGGTTCGGCGGCAGCGAGGTGGCGCCGAGGACGATCTCCTACTACCAGATTCGGAGCTGACCCGGCAGCGGTCAGTGGCAGATTCGGAGCTGACCCGGCAGCGGTCAGTGGCAGATTCGGAGCTGACCCGGCAGCGGTCAGTGGCAGATTCGGAGCTGACCCGGCAGCGGTCAGTGCTTCGTGTCCTCGTCGGAGACGATGTCGTCGATCTCGGATTCGATTCGTTCGGTGTCGTCGTGGATTTGTTCGACGATCTGCTCAGTTTCGTCCTCGTATATCTCACGTTCTGCCAGCGCGACCGATGATGGGTAATCCTCGGGATAGTCCATGGTCGCCACACCGGCTGTTGCGGCCGTGACCACCGGGATGGGACCGGTCCGCGGTTCGTCATCGCGCACCGCGTCGAAGACGTCGCTTTCGACCCCGTCGGTGACCCGCCGGCGCTCCTGCGGTGGGCGGGTGCGGTCCACAAGTCGACGGCCCACGGCGATCGCGAGCACCGCGGGCACAAACACCAGCAGAGCAGTGAATGCCGCGAACACGCTGAGTTCGGGCACGATCCCCTCGGCGTAGACGTTGCGGTAGAACAGCGAGATCGCCCAGACCACGAGGCCGCTGAGCACACCGGCAATCAGACCGGTCAACAGCCAGCGCATAGCCAGGTCGCGCCGCCGATCCGGGTCCGGGTTCGCCCGTGCGTCGGCCACCCCGTCCAGTAGGGCCCAGATCAGCGCCGCCACGCCGAACAGCACCACCAGAGCCACGCTGATAAGACCGGCCTTGGTGGGGTAGGTATTGATGAGTGTCCCCTGCACCAGCCGGAGCAGAACCATTCCGGCGGCGAACACCAGTCCGCGCGGCAACCACGTAGTCATGGTTGTAGAGACTAGCGAGTACCGTCACCGACCGTGACACATTCCCCAGCGCGGGTCCGGCGTGCCCCCGGATCGGCCCAGGCGCGGGTCCGGCTTGCCGGCGAATTAGCCGACCGTGGTTTGGACGCACTGGTGGTCAGTGACCTGATCAATGTGCGCTACCTGACGGGGTTCACCGGCTCCAATGCGGCATTGCTGGTGTTCGCCTCAACGGCCGATCCCGTGCTGGTCACCGACTCGCGGTACCGAATCCAGGCGGCGCGACAGGCGCCGGATCTGGACACCGTGATCGAGCGCGCGGGCTCCCGACACCTGGTAGCACGGGCTGTTGCGGCCGGAGCGCGCCGAATCGGGTTCGAGAGCCACGTTGTCACCGTCGATGGGTTCGATGCCTTATTGACCGAAATCACCGGGACGGCCGAAATCACCGGGGCGTCCGACAGCGCCGGGCGTGTCGGCGCGGAACTGGTGCGCGCGCCCGGCGTCGTCGAGGGCCTACGTGAGGTCAAGGATGCCGGTGAGGTCGCGCTGTTGGGCGCCGCGGCCGCGGCTGCGGATGCGGCACTGACGGCACTGGTGGACGGCGGCGGTCTGCGGCCCGGCCGGACCGAGAGGGCCGTGGCACGCGAGTTGGAGTCGCTGATGCTCGATCATGGCGCCGAGGCACGGGCGTTCGAAACCATTGTGGCGACCGGGGCCAACTCGGCGGTGCCGCATCACCGCCCGACCGATGCGGTCCTGACACGCGGCGACTTCGTCAAGATCGACTTCGGGGCCGTGGTCGCCGGGTACCACTCGGACATGACCCGCACCTTCGTCCTGGGCGCGGCGGCGGACTGGCAGCGCGATGTGTACGGGCTGGTGGCGCAGGCGCAGCGGGCCGGGGTGGCGGCCCTGGAACCCGGGGCACGGTTGTCCGAGGTGGACGGTGCGGCCCGCCGGGTGATCGCCGATGCGGGCTTTGGCGAGAACTTCGGGCACGGACTCGGCCACGGCGTAGGCCTTCAGATCCACGAAGCGCCCGGAATCAACTCCGCCACCGGCGGTACACTTCGTGCTGGCTCCGTGGTGACCGTGGAACCGGGTGTCTACCTGCCCGACCGTGGCGGGGTCCGGATCGAGGACACCCTGGTCGCCGGGCGGCAGGGCCCCGAGCAGTTGACCCGGTTCCCGAAGGACCTGGCCATCGTCTAAGCGCCGACGACAGCAGCGCTGAGAAACCCGAAGGAGAACGACCGACCGTGGCATCCACTGCCGATTTCAAGAACGGCCTCGTACTGAACATCGATGGCCAGCTTTGGACCATCATTGAGTTCCAGCACGTCAAACCGGGTAAGGGCCCGGCCTTCGTGCGAACCAAACTCAAGAATGTGCTGTCCGGGAAAGTCGTCGACAAGACTTACAACGCCGGGGTGAAGGTCGAGACCGCGACGGTGGATCGCCGCGACACCACCTATCTGTACCGCGACGGCGACGATTTCGTCTTCATGGACAGCCAGGACTACGAGCAGCATTCACTACCGGAGTCGCTCGTCGGCGCTGCCGCGAACTTTCTGCTGGAGAGCATGCCGGTGCAGATCGCGTTCAACGAGGGCAGCCCGCTCTACATTGAACTTCCCACGACCGTCGAACTTGTGGTGGCGAACACTGAGCCCGGTCTGCAGGGCGATCGGTCTAGCGCGGGCACCAAGCCGGCGACGCTGGAAACCGGTGCCGAGATCCAGGTTCCGCTGTTCATCAACACCGGTGACAAGCTGAAGGTGGATTCCCGCGATGGAAATTACCTAGGGCGCGTGAATGCCTAACGGCATGGGTGGCGCGTCAATGCCTAACGGCGTGGGTGGCGCGTCAATGCCTAACGGCATGGGCGGCGTGAACCCTTAGATGGCCGAGCGCAAGTCGGACAAAGGCAGGCATCAGGCGCGCAAACGCGCAGTCGACTTGCTGTTCGAGGCGGAGGCCCGCGGATTGTCGGCCGCGGAAGTCACTGATTCGCGCACCGCGCTGGCCGGTACGAACCCCGACGTGGCAGCGCTGAATCCGTATAGCGCGACCGTTGCCCACGGTGTCAGCGACCACACCGCTCATATCGACGAACTGATCTCCTCACACCTACAGGGCTGGACCCTCGAGCGGTTACCGGCTGTCGACCGCGCGATCCTGCGTGTCGCGGTATGGGAACTGCTCTATGCCGACGACGTCCCCGGGCCGGTCGCCGTCGACGAGGCGGTCAAACTCGCCAAGGAACTCTCCACCGATGACTCGCCCGGTTTTGTCAACGGGGTGCTCGGGCAACTGATGTTGGTGACTCCACAGATTCGGGCGGCCGCTGCCGCGGTGCGCGTTGCCTGTGCCGGAGGGATCGCAAAGGCGCCGAGTGAGGCACGCAATGTCGGAGTGATGGATGCCGAGGAATTCACGTTGCTGGCCGGCGTTTGGGATGACCAGGCTGAGGCTCTGGACGCCGCGATGGGTCGGCACGGCACTGCCGCGCGCGGAGCACTGGACGCACATCCTGGTGAGCGCATCATCGACCTCGGGTGTGGTCCAGGACTGTCGGCGGTGATGTTGGGCGCCGAGGTAGGGCCGGACGGGTGGGTGGCGGCGGTGGATGTGGCACCGGGAATGGCGGCGGCCGCCGACCGACGATTGGTGGCCGCCGGTACGCATGGCATGGCGGTGACGGCCGACGTGGCCAGTGCCGACCTCGTCGCCGTCGCCGGCGGGGGCAAGCTCTTCGATGCGGCGCACTCGCGATTCGGTCTGATGTTCTTTCCCGAACCGGCAGCGGCCTTCGCCAACATCTTTCGTGCACTGCGCCCGGGCGGACGGTTGGCCGGTTCGGTGTGGCAGCACCTGGATCGCAACCCGTGGATGATGCTGACCATGGCGACGGCGATGCCGATGCTCGGCGTCGAGCGCCCACCGACCTCGGTCCCGGACGGACCCGGTCCGTTTTCCCTGGCAGATCCCGGGACGACCGCTGAACTGCTGACCGGAGCGGGATTCACCGATGTCGACGTCCGGTCCGTCGAGGCGCCGTTCGTCTTTGATGGCGACGGGACCGCCGCCGTCGAACGGTTACTCGGCGCCGGGCCGATGGGCGGGGCGTTCCAGTCGGCCGATGAGAGTCGCCGCCGGGACGTCATCGCCGCGGTCCTCACCGCTTTCGAGGATTACCGAGGCGCCGACTGTTACGAGTTGCCAGCTGCCTCATGGTGCCTCACCGCGGTCCGTCCCGGCTGATCAGCAGTTCAGCGCTTCGTAGGTGCGCCGGACGAATTTCGGCTGCGCCGACTGCAGTTTCGCCACTGCCGTGTTTCCCGCGACGGCCGCCGCCGCCGCGGCGTTGAGGTCGGGATAGTTCTGAATCAGATAGATCAGGATGAGATCGTTGGCGGGGTCGGCCTGCCACCAGGTTCCGTATGCGCCGGGCCAGCCGAAGGTGCCCAGGCCGCCCGCGCCGAACAACTGCGCGGAGCGCGCCGGATCGGTGACCACTGACAAATTCAGCCCAAATCCGCGGCCCAGCCAAAACGGGGCGCCAAGGAAGGGTTGACGTTTCTGGTCGTCGGTAAGCCGGTCGGTGCGCATCGACGCCACCGACTGCTCGGCGAGCACGCGAACCCCGTCCAGAGTTCCGCCGGCGAGCAGCATCCGGGCGAAGCGGAGGTAGTCGTCGGCCGTCGAGACCAGGCCCGCGCCACCTTGAGCGAACCTCGGCTCCTTAACCGGGATGGGGCCCATTACGTCATGCTGGAGCGCGCCCGCCTCATCGAGCCGGTACATGGTTGCGGCGCGTCCGCGCTTCTCCGCCGAGATGAAGAAGCCCGTGTCGACCATCCCCAGCGGGTCGAAGATCCGTTCCGTGAGCAGGACGTGCAGCGGCTTGCCCTCGATGCGCGACAGCGCGATTCCAAGGACTTCGGTGCCGTGGCTGTACGTCAGCCGCTCGCCGGGCTGATGGATCAGGGGCAGCGTCGCCACCTCGGCCAGCCAGTGGTCCTGGTCCTGGCGCAGCGAGACCTTCCCATAGGCGCGGCTGATCTCCCCGCCCACCGAGAATGCGTAACCAAGCCCGCTGCGGTGGGTCATCAGGTCCTCGACGGTGATTGGACGCCGCGCCGCCACGGTGTTGTCCAGTGGGCCGTGCGGGTCGGTGAGCACCCGCATGTCGGCCAATTCGGGAAGCCACCGGCTGACCGGATCGGTCAGCGCCAGCTTGCCCTCCTCGGCCATCACCATCGCCGCGGCGACTGTGACCGGCTTTGTCATCGAGGCGATCCGGAAGATGGTGTCCCGCCGCATCGGAAGGTTCGCCCCGATGTCGCTGTGACCGATCTCGTTGACCTGGATCACCTCGCCGCGATGCCACACACAGGTGACGCCGCCGGAGAGCAAGCCGGCCTCGACCGCCTGGGCAAGAGCTGTCCGGTTGTCCGCGAGGCTCATCGGCGCGAGTCTACGCAAACCTGCCGCTGTCGCGGGTGTTAGGCTGCGGGCGCATCGACATCCTTTAACGATCCGTCCCGAGAGGCGGAGAAGGAGGTCAGGTTCGTGGGAACCGCCGACCGGGAACTCATGTCCGCTTCGGACGTCGGCAGAACCATTTCCCGCATCGCCCATCAGATCATCGAGAAGACCGCTGTCGACGGCGCCGACGCGCCGCGGGTGGTCCTGCTCGGCATCCCGACCCGGGGGGTCACCCTGGCGAACCGGCTGGCTGAGAAGATCCGCGAATTCTCCGGCGTCGCGGTGGCGCGCGGCGGTCTGGATATCACGCTGTATCGCGACGACCTCGACTTCAAGCCGCCCCGCGCCCTGGAGGAGACGTCGATTCCGGTCGGCGGCATCGATGGCGCCCTGGTGATTCTCGTCGACGACGTGCTCTACACCGGCCGTTCGGTCCGCTCGGCGTTAGATGCGCTTCGCGACATCGGCAGGCCGACGGCCGTCCAGTTGGCGGTGCTGGTCGACCGCGGTCACCGCGAATTACCTTTGCGCGCCGATTACGTCGGCAAGAACGTCCCAACGTCACGCAATGAGAACGTCAAAGTGCGACTCGTTGAGGACGACGACGTCGACGGCATCTGGATTGCGCCGGAAGGAGGGCCGAAGCGATGACTGTGCGGCATCTGCTGTCGGCCGCGGACCTGTCCCGCGACGAGGCCGTGGCCATCCTCGACGACGCCGACCGATTCCGGTCGGCGTTGCTGGGCCGCGACGTCAAGAAACTTCCCACGCTCCGAGGCCGGACCATCATCACGATGTTCTACGAGAACTCCACCCGCACCCGGGTGTCCTTCGAGGTCGCCGGCAAGTGGATGAGCGCCGACGTGATCAACGTCAGCTCCTCGGGATCCTCTGCGGCGAAGGGGGAGTCGCTGCGCGACACCGCGCTGACGCTGCGGGCCGCGGGTGCCGACGCGTTGATCATCCGACATCCGTCATCCGGTGCTGCGCAGCAGTTGGCGGAGTGGACGCTGGAGGACGACGGCTCGGGCCCCTCGGTGATCAACGCCGGCGACGGCACCCACGAGCACCCCACCCAGGCACTGCTCGACGCACTCACCATCCGGCAGCGCCTCGGCGATATCGAGGGCAAGCGGGTGGTGATCGTCGGCGACATCCTGCACAGCCGGGTGGCGCGCTCCAATGTCGCGCTCTTGCACACCCTTGGTGCCGAAGTGGTACTCGTTGCGCCACCGACCCTGCTGCCGGTGGGCGTGCGGCAATGGGCCGGCGTCACGGTCTCGCATGATCTGGACGCCGAGTTGCCGGTTGCTGATGCGGTACTGATGCTGCGGGTGCAGGCCGAACGGATGAACGGCGGATTTTTCCCGTCGGCCCGGGAGTATTCGGCGCTCTACGGACTCTCGGAGCGTCGGCAGGCGATGCTTGGCGATCACGCCGTAGTGCTGCACCCGGGTCCGATGCTGCGTGGGATGGAGATTGCCTTCTCGGTTGCCGATTCGCCGCAATCCGCTGTGCTGCAACAGGTTTCCAATGGCGTTCACGTCCGCATGGCGGTACTTTTTCATCTACTCGTCGGCACTGATGAGGTGGTGAGCGTATGACGGCATCGGCTCCGCCGACGGTATTAATCAGAGGTGTCCTGCTCTACGGCGAAGGCCAGCCGGTTGACGTCCTGCTCGCGGACGGCCAAATCGCCGAGATCGGCACAGCACTGACCGCCGACGATGCTGAGGTGATCGAGGCGCCCGGTCATATCCTGCTGCCCGGCCTGGTGGATCTTCACACCCATCTGCGCGAGCCCGGTCGCGAGTACGCCGAAGACATCGCAACCGGTTCGGCAGCAGCGGCGCTGGGTGGCTTCACCGCCGTGTTCGCGATGGCGAACACCGATCCGCCGGCCGATAGCGCGGTCCTTACCGACCATGTTTGGCGCCGCGGCCAGCAGGTGGGACTGGTGGACGTGCATCCGGTTGGCGCGGTGACGATGGGCCTGGCGGGCGTGCAACTCACCGAGATGGGCTTGATGGCCGCCGGAACGGCACAGGTGAAGATGTTCTCTGACGATGGCGTCTGCGTGGACGACCCGTTGGTCATGCGCCGCGCCCTGGAGTACGCCGCCGGTCTCGGCGTGCTCATCGCCCAGCACGCCGAAGAGCCGCGGCTGACGGTCGGCGCCGTCGCGCACGAGGGACCCAACGCCGCTCGCCTGGGTCTGGCGGGCTGGCCGCGGGCTGCCGAAGAGTCGATCGTCGCCCGCGACGCCATACTGGCGCGCGACGCCGGCGCTCGCGTCCACATCTGTCACGCATCCACCGCGGGAACCGTGGAGATCCTCCGGTGGGCCAAGCAGCAGGGCATCTCGATTACCGCCGAGGTCACGCCGCACCATCTGATGCTCGATGACAGCAGGTTGGCTACCTATGACGGGCGAAACCGGGTCAACCCGCCGCTTCGGGAGGCCGGCGATGCCCAGGCGCTTCGGACCGCACTCGCCGAGGGGGTCATCGACTGTGTTGCCACCGACCACGCCCCGCACGCCGCGCACGAAAAGTGCTGCGAGTTCTCAGCCGCTCGACCCGGCATGCTCGGGTTGCAGACGGCACTGTCGGTAGTGGTGGCGATGATGGTGGAGTCCGGCCTGCTGGATTGGCGGGGAGTGGCCAGGGTGATGAGTGAGAATCCGGCCCGCATCGTCGGTCTCGACGACCACGGTCGCCCACTGGAGGTGGGCGAGCCGGCCAATCTGACGGTGATCGATCCTGCGTCGACCTGGACGGTCGCGGGAGCGATGCTGGCGAGCAGGTCGGCCAACACCCCCTATGAGGCGATGACGCTGCCGGCCACCGTGACCGCGACGGTGCTCCGCGGCAGGATCACCGCCAGGGACGGCAGGGCGATCGGGATATGAGGGCGATCGGGATATGAGCGAGGCGGATCGAGGGTGAATACCGCCACAGCCACTATGACCTACATCTTTGGCTTCGTCGTTGTGATCCTCATCGGGGTGGTGATCCGGCAGATGCTGCGCGGCTGGACCCGCCGAGGGCGACGTCAGACGGAACTGATCGGGACACTGCCCGCGATTCCCGACCTGTTCGGGTCCGCTGTCGAGCCGCCGTCCCGTGGCCTTTACGTGGGCAGCACTCTGGCGCCCAACTGGCTGGACCGGGTGACCGTCGGCGACCTCGGCTACCGATCGAAAGCGGCGCTCGCCCGGTACCCGGAAGGAATCCTGCTGGAGCGCTCGGGGGCGAGTCCGATCTGGATTCCCCAGGAATCGGTGGTCGGTGTTCGTACCGAGAAAGCTCTGGCCGGCAAGGTCATTGCGGGCAGCGCGGGTGGATCTCGGGGGGCCGGTGGCATTCTGGTGATCCGCTGGCGACTGCCGTCCGGCACCGAGATCGACACTGGTTTCCGCGGCGATGACCGCGCTGATTACCCCCGATGGACATCGTCATGAAGGAGAGAGCCCGATGAGCCGATCCGCGGCGGTCCTGGTGCTTGAGGACGGGCGCGTCTACACCGGCACCGCTTTCGGTGCGGTCGGTCAGACGCTCGGCGAGGCAGTGTTCTCCACCGGGATGTCCGGCTACCAGGAGACCCTGACCGACCCGAGCTACCACCGCCAGATCGTGGTGGCCACCGCTCCGCAGATCGGCAACACCGGCTGGAACTCCGAGGATGGCGAGAGTCGCGGCGGGCAGATCTGGGTGGCCGGCTACGCGGTCCGCGATCCCTCGCCGCGGGTCTCCAACTGGCGGGCCACCGGAACGCTCGAAGACGAACTCATCCGCCAGAGGGTCGTGGGAATCGCCGGAATCGATACCCGCGCGGTGGTCCGACACCTTCGCACCCGCGGGTCGATGCGTGCCGGTGTTTTCTCCGGCAGCGCACTCGCGGAGGAATCTGAGATGCTGCGGCGGGTATGTGACCAACCGACGATGCTCGGCGCTGACCTCTGCGGTGAGGTGAGTACGGAGCATAGCTATATCGTCGAAGCCCAAGGGCCACAGCGGTTCAGCGTTGTCGCCCTGGACCTCGGGATCAAGAACAACACGCCGCGCAACTTCGCGCTGCGGGGGATCCGCACGCACGTCCTGCCGTCGACGGCGACGTTCGAGCAGATCGCCGACCTCTCACCGGACGGCGTGTTCCTGTCCAACGGCCCGGGGGATCCGGCCACCGCCGACCGCGCCGTAGGAGTCACTCGCGAGATCCTCGGTGCCGGTGTCCCACTGTTCGGCATCTGCTTCGGCAATCAGATCCTGGGCCGGGCACTGGGGCGAAGCACCTACAAGATGGTGTTCGGCCACCGGGGCATCAACGTGCCGGTGATCGACCACGCCACCGGCCGGGTTGCGGTCACCGCGCACAATCACGGCTTCGCCCTGGAGGGCGAGGCCGGTGAGGTATTCGCCACCGACTTCGGCCCGGCAACCGTCAGCCATACCTGTGCCAACGACGGGACGGTAGAAGGTGTGAAACTTGCCGACGGCCGGGCTTTCTCGGTGCAGTACCACCCTGAGGCTGCGGCCGGACCGCATGACGCCAACTACCTCTTCGACCAGTTCGTCGACCTGATGGATGGCGCAAAGTGACCCGCCTCAACGTCGCGAGCGTGCGTGTCGGTACCCCGACACGCCGTTGCTGGTGTACATCTGCGCACGCTCGCGCAGGGATAGGGAAGCGTTAATGCCACGCAGAACCGACCTCAACCACGTGCTGGTGATCGGATCAGGGCCGATCGTGATCGGGCAGGCCTGTGAGTTCGACTACTCCGGCACCCAGGCCTGCCGGGTGTTGCGTGACGAGGGCCTGACGGTGAGCCTGGTGAACTCCAATCCGGCCACCATCATGACCGATCCGGAATACGCCGACAACACCTATGTCGAACCCATCACGGCTGACTTCGTTGAGAAGGTGATCGTCCAACAGGCCGAACGTGGCACACCGATCGACGCACTGCTGGCCACCTTGGGCGGCCAGACCGCCCTCAACACCGCAGTCGCCCTGCATGACAACGGTGCACTGGAGCGCCACGGTGTGGAACTGATCGGTGCCGACTTCGATGCCATCCAGCGCGGTGAGGACCGCCAGAAGTTCAAGGACATCGTTGCCAAAGTGGGTGGCGAATCCGCGCGCAGCGCAGTGTGTTACACCATGGCCCAGGTTCGCGAGACCGTCGCCGAACTAGGCCTGCCGGTAGTGGTGCGGCCCTCATTCACGATGGGCGGCCTGGGTTCGGGGATGGCGAAATCCCTGGAGGACGTCGAGCGGATGGCGGGGGACGGCCTGACGGCCTCGCCGTCGGCGAATGTTCTGATCGAGGAGTCGATCTACGGCTGGAAAGAGTACGAGCTTGAGTTGATGCGCGACCGCAATGACAATGTCGTGATTGTCTGCTCGATCGAGAACGTCGACCCGATGGGTGTGCACACTGGCGACTCGGTGACGGTGGCTCCGGCGATGACCCTGACCGACCGCGAGTATCAGACAATGCGCGATCTCGGCATCGCGATTTTGCGGGAGGTCGGCGTCGACACCGGCGGTTGTAACATTCAATTCGCCGTCGACCCGATTAACGGTCGCCTCATCGTCATCGAGATGAACCCCCGGGTGTCGCGCTCATCGGCGCTGGCTTCGAAGGCCACCGGTTTCCCGATCGCGAAGATCGCCGCCAAGTTGGCCATCGGCTACACCCTTGATGAGATCCTCAACGACATCACCAAACAGACCCCGGCCTGCTTCGAACCGACTCTCGACTACGTCGTCGTCAAGGCGCCGCGGTTCGCCTTTGAAAAGTTCCCCGGGGCAGACCCGACATTGACCACCACGATGAAGTCGGTGGGTGAGGCGATGTCGCTGGGACGCAACTTCATCGAGGCGCTCGGAAAGGTGATGCGATCCCTGGAGACCGCTCGAACCGGCTTTTGGACCGCACCCGATGAACAGGGGTGGGTAGAGGACGTACTGACACGACTGCGAACCCCTACCGAGGGTCGCCTTTACGACATCGAATTGGCGCTGCGGATGGGCGCCACTGTCGAGCAGGTCGCCGAGGCCTCGGCTGTTGATCCCTGGTTTGTCGAACAGATCAACAGCCTGGTGAGCCTCCGGGCGGAACTACTCGAGGCTCCCGTGCTCGACGGTGAACTGCTGCGGCGGGCCAAACACAGCGGGTTGTCTGACCGCCAGATCGCCGCTTTGCGTCCGGAACTCGCCGGCGAGACCGGTGTGCGGTCGCTGCGGCAGCGCCTCGACATTCATCCGGTGTTCAAGACCGTCGACACCTGCGCGGCCGAGTTCGAGGCGAAGACCCCGTATCACTACTCCAGCTACGAACTCGACCCGGCGGCAGAGACGGAGGTGGCGCCGCAGACCGATAGGCCGAAGGTGCTGATTCTCGGATCCGGTCCGAACCGGATCGGGCAGGGCATCGAATTCGACTACAGCTGCGTGCACGCAGCGACGACGTTGAGTCAGGTGGGCTTTGAGACCGTCATGATCAACTGCAACCCCGAAACCGTCTCTACCGACTACGACACCGCCGACCGGCTGTATTTCGAGCCCCTGACTTTCGAGGACGTCCTAGAGGTTTTTCATTCCGAATCCCGCTCCGGCGCAGGCGGTCCCGGCGTTGTCGGGGTGATCGTCCAACTCGGTGGGCAGACGCCGCTGGGGCTCGCCCAGCGGCTTGCGGACGCCGGTGTGCCGATTGTCGGCACCCGGCCCGAGGCCATCGACCTCGCTGAAGACCGTGGCAGGTTTGGCCAAGTGCTCCTGAACGCCGGATTGCCGGCGCCTAAGTTCGGTACCGCGACCAGTTTTGAGCAGGCCCGGGAGATCGCCGCGACGATCGGTTATCCGGTGCTGGTGCGGCCGAGTTACGTGCTCGGCGGCCGGGGGATGGAGATCGTCTATGACGAACAGACCCTGCACGGTTACATCACCCGCGCCACTCAACTCTCGCCCGACCATCCTGTTCTGGTCGACAGGTTTCTCGAGGACGCGATCGAGATCGACGTCGACGCATTGTGCGACGGAACCGAGGTCTACATCGGTGGTGTGATGGAGCACATCGAAGAGGCCGGTATCCATTCCGGTGACTCGGCCTGCGCACTGCCGCCGGTCACCCTGGGCCGCAGCGATATCGAGGCGGTGCGGCGCGCCACCGAGGCGATCGCACACGGGGTCGGTGTCGTCGGGCTGCTGAACGTGCAGTACGCGCTGAAGGACGACGTGCTCTACGTGCTGGAGGCCAACCCCCGGGCCAGTCGGACCGTACCGTTCGTTTCGAAGGCCACCGCGGTACCGCTGGCGAAGGCTTGTGCTCGAATCATGTTGGGCGCCAGTATCGCCCAACTTCGACAGGAGGGCATGCTGGCGGCCGTCGGTGACGGCTCTAGCCCTGATCCCCGCGCGCCGATCGCGGTCAAGGAGGCGGTGCTGCCGTTCCGTCGCTTCCGGCGCGTCGACGGCTCGGGTGTGGACTCATTGCTCGGCCCGGAGATGAAATCGACCGGCGAGGTGATGGGTATCGATCACGATTTCGGCAGCGCCTTCGCCAAAAGCCAGACTGCGGCATACGGGTCACTGCCGCTCACCGGAACGGTGTTCGTCTCGGTGGCCAACCGTGACAAACGCTCACTGGTGTTCCCGGTTAAACGGCTGGCCGACCTCGGATTTCGGGTGCTCGCGACCGAGGGTACTGCGGAGATGTTGCGGCGCAACGGTATTCCCTGCGATGTGGTGCGCAAGCACTTCGAAACCCCGGGCGAGGGGCGTGCGGCGATGACCGCGATCGACGCGATCAACGCCGGCGAGGTCGGCATGGTGATCAACACCCCGTACGGCAATTCCGGGCCGCGCATCGACGGCTACGAGATCCGCTCGGCCGCGGTGTCGATGAACATCCCGTGCATCACCACGGTCCAGGGCGCGTCGGCGGCGGTGCAGGGCATCGAAGCCGCTATCCGAGGTGAGATCGGGGTGCGATCGCTGCAGGAACTGCACGCATCTTTCGGCAGAGCCTCGGATGACTGAATCGGGGAGTTTCGGGGTACGCCTCGCTGCCGCGATCGCCGCCCGGGGCCCACTGTGCGTGGGGATCGACCCGCACCCGGAACTGCTAGAGGCCTGGGGGCTACCCGTTAGCGCGGACGGTCTGGCCAGGTTCTGCGACATCTGCGTGCGGGCCTTCGCGGGGTTTGCCGTCGTCAAGCCGCAGGTGGCCTTTTTCGAGGCGTACGGCTCGGAAGGTTTCGCCGTGCTGGAACGCACCACGGCGGCGTTTCGCGGTGCCGGCGTTTTGGTCCTCGCCGATGCCAAGCGCGGCGACATCGGATCGACGATGACCGCCTACGCGCAGGCCTGGGTGGGCGAGGGCCCGTTGGCGGCCGATGCGGTGACCGCTTCGCCCTATCTGGGCTTCGGTTCGCTGACGCCTTTGCTCGAGGTCGCCGCCGCACATGACCGAGGGGTGTTCGTCTTGGCCGCCACATCGAACCCGGAGGGCGCAGGCATTCAGCGCGCCGTCATTGACGGGCGCAGCGTCGCCCAGTCGGTTGTCGATGCGGCGGGAACTTTCAACCGTGCCGCGGGGGGAGAGTCGGGGGGAGAGTTCGGTTCGGTGGGCGTGGTCGTCGGCGCCACCCTCGACCAGGTGCCCGACCTCAGCGCTCTGGGGGGCCCGGTACTCGTTCCCGGTATCGGCGCCCAGGGCGGCCGTCCGGAGGCGCTTGCAGGACTCGGTGGTGCCCGCGCGGGACAACTACTGCCGGCGGTGTCTCGCGACGTGCTGCGGGCCGGTCCGGATCCGGTGGCGGTTCGCGCCGCAGGGGAGAGAATCCTCGCGGCTGTGGCTTATCTGGCGTGAGACGCGGGGTTCCATCGGCGTGCCACGCGGGCGTGGCACCGGGCAGCGACACGCGCGACACGCCGTGAAGTGCTCAAACCGGTCGAAATTGATTCGCGGGATCGGTTCGGCGGCGACGCCCGGCACCACGCCGAAGCAGTGGACTTCGGTGAAAGACCTGCTAGAACTCGTTTTCCGGGATGGATGGTGGCGTTTTCGGCGGACTATCGCCGGCCGCGCGGGATTCGCCACCGGCCGGATCGGAGCATCGTGCGGGCAGCCCTGTGCTGCGGGTTCGCCCCCGTGAAGCGGGGGGCGGGTTAGATTTCGTCTGCAAGCCTGGGTACGGTCATCGGCGCTGGCCAAAGAACCTGGCCCAGGCACAACAATGATGGTGATGAGACGGAGGAACCCGTGGCCCTTCCCCAGTTGACTGATGAGCAGCGCGCGGCCGCGTTGGAAAAGGCCGCCGCCGCACGCAAGATCCGAGCGGAGCTCAAAGAGCGGCTCAAGCGCGGTGGCACCAATCTTCAGCAGGTGCTCAAAGATGCGGAGACCAACGAGGTCCTCGGCAAGATGAAGGTCTCCGCGCTGCTGGAAGCTTTGCCCAAGGTGGGCAAGGTCAAGGCGCAAGAGATCATGACCGAACTGGAGATCGCCCCGACGCGCCGTCTGCGCGGTCTCGGTGATCGTCAGCGCAAGGCTCTGCTGGCGAAGTTCGACTTCTCCTAAAGCAGGCCGATGGACGCCGGCAGTGGGCCGGACGGCCGGGACGAACTGTCCCGTCAGGCATCGACGCATGGTCGTGTGCTGGTGCTGTCCGGCCCCTCTGCTGTCGGTAAGTCGACAGTCGTGCGGCACCTGCGTGAACAGGTCCCGGATCTGTACTTCAGCGTCTCGGCGACCACCCGCCTGCCACGGCCGGGCGAGACCGATGGCGTCGACTATCGGTTTGTCTCCCCCGAGCGGTTCCAGCAACTCATCGACGACGGTGAACTGCTGGAGTGGGCGGAGATCCATGGTGGGCTGCACCGGTCGGGCACCCTGGCTGAACCGGTTCGCCGGGTGTCGCAGTCCGGTCGTCCGGTGCTGATCGAGGTGGATTTGGCCGGTGCGCGGGCGGTCAAGAAAGCCCTGCCGGATGCCGTGACAGTTTTCCTGGCACCGCCCAGTCGCGAGGCATTGCGTCAGCGGCTCATCGGTCGGGGTACCGAATCCAGGGAGATCATGGACCGGAGGATGGCCACTGCTGAGGCCGAACTGGCAGCCCAGGATGAGTTCGACGTGGTCGTCGTGAACAGCCGATTGGAGTCGGCGTGCTCTGAATTGGTAACCTTGCTGGTGGGAAACGCGCCTCCGTCGGCGTAAGTGGTCACCGACCACCGACTCAGCCCTTCAATCCGTCCGGGGAACGTCCCCGCCATCCGCCAGGAGAACGCGAAGTGACAGTGAATTCGGATCATTACGATCCGGCCCCCGGCGCAGCCTCGGCCTACGACACGCCACTGGGCATCACCAACCCGCCCATCGACGAGTTGCTCGATCGGGTGTCGAGCAAGTACGCGTTGGTGATCTACGCGGCCAAGCGAGCGCGGCAGATCAATGACTACTACAACCAGTTGGGCGACGGCATCCTCGAGTATGTGGGGCCGCTTGTCGAGCCCGGCATGCAGGAGAAGCCGCTATCGCTGGCTCTGCGGGAGATTCACGGCGATCTGCTCGAACACACCGAAGGCGAGTAGCCGCGCCGAACGCGGTTGTGCCCATGAGCCCCAAGCGGATCATCGTCGGCGTCGCCGGCGGCATCGCGGCCTACAAGGCCTGCTCGGTGGTGCGTCAACTCAGTGAGGCGGGTCATCATGTCCGGGTCGTCCCCACCGAGTCCGCGCTGAGGTTTGTCGGAGCCGCCACCTTCGAGGCGTTGTCCGGAAACCCGGTGCGCACGGGTGTTTTCGATGATGTACCCGAGGTTCCGCATGTTCGTCTCGGTCAGGAAGCGGATCTCGTCGTTGTCGCGCCCGCGACGGCTGATCTTCTTGCGCGCGCGGTCGCCGGCCGTGCCGACGATTTGCTGACCGCCACCCTGTTGACCGCGCGCTGCCCGGTGCTGTTCGCCCCGGCGATGCACACTGAGATGTGGCAGCACCCGGCGACTGTCGCCAATGTGGCGACCCTGCGGGATCGCCGGGTGGTCGTGTTGGAGCCGGCCTCGGGGCGGCTCACCGGCGCAGACACCGGCACCGGTCGGCTCCCTGAGCCCGCGGAGATCGTCGCGTTCGCCGAATTGTTGCTCGAACGCCCCGACGCACTGCCCTTCGACCTCGGCGGCACTCGACTTCTGGTGACCGCTGGAGGAACCCGCGAGGCCATGGATCCGGTCCGGTTCATCGGCAACCGAAGCTCGGGCAAGCAGGGCTACGCGGTGGCCCGAGTCGCCGCCCAGCGCGGGGCTGAGGTCACGCTCATTGCGGGGAACACCGCCGGACTTGTGGATCCGGCCGGCGTGCACGTCCTGCGGGTCACCTCGGCCGCCCAGATGCATGAGGCGGTGTGCAAGCAGGCCCCGGACGCCCACGTGCTCGTGATGGCGGCGGCCGTCGCGGACTACCGGCCGGCTCAGACCGCCACCAGCAAGATCAAGAAGTCCGCCGGCTCCGAAGACGAGCGGCCGACAGTCGAACTGGTGCGCACCGACGACGTGCTGGCCGGAGCGGTACGGCAGCGCGGGGACGGCGCACTTCCCGACATGCGCGTGATCGTCGGATTCGCCGCCGAGACCGGCGACGGAGAAGGCGACGTGTTGTTCCATGGACGTGCGAAGCTGCGCCGCAAGGCCTGTGATCTGCTGGTGGTCAACGCAGTTGGTGACGGTCGCGCCTTCGAGGTGGATAGCAATGATGGCTGGCTGCTGGGTGCCGACGGCACCGAGTCGACCCTCGAGCATGGTTCGAAGACTCTGATGGCAAGCCGTATCGTGGACGCGATCGCGGCGTTGCTTCGCGGTAGCGGGGGATAGCTTCCACCACGTCGCCGATGGGGATTTTCCCTGCGGCCGACAGATGTACTCCATTACAGAACCGGAAGGGATTAACACGGTGAGTGACAACGGTCGGCTGTTCACCAGTGAGTCGGTGACCGAAGGGCATCCCGACAAGATCTGCGATGCGATCAGCGATTCGGTGCTCGATTCGCTGCTCGCAGCCGATCGGAAATCGAGGGTCGCGGTCGAGACCCTGGTCACCACCGGTCAGGTGCACGTCGTCGGTGAAGTCACCACCGCGGCGAAGGAAGCGTTCGCCGACATCACCGACACGGTGCGGGCGCGCATTTTGGAGATCGGCTACGACTCCTCGGATAAAGGGTTCGATGGAGCCTCCTGCGGTGTGAACATCGGCATCGGCCGCCAGTCGCCGGACATCGGTCAGGGCGTGGACACTGCACACGAAGCGCGCGTGGAGGGTGCCGCCGACCCCCTTGATTCCCAGGGCGCCGGCGATCAGGGCCTGATGTTCGGGTACGCCATTCGCGACACCCCCGAATTGATGCCGCTACCGATCGCGCTGGCGCACCGGCTGGCGCGGCGGCTGACTCAGGCCCGCAAGAGTGGCCGGCTTGACTATCTGCGGCCCGACGGCAAGACCCAGGTCACCATTCAGTACGCCGGCACCACGCCGATCCGGTTGGACACCGTCGTGCTGTCCACCCAGCACGCCGAAGGCATCGACCTGGTAACAGAGTTGGCGCCGGACATCCGCAAGCACGTCGTCGACACCGTGCTGGCCGACCTCAACCACGAAACCCTCGACGTCTCCGACTTTCGGCTCCTGGTCAACCCGACAGGCAAATTCGTCGTCGGCGGCCCCATGGGGGACGCCGGACTGACCGGCCGCAAGATCATCGTCGACACCTACGGCGGCTGGGCCCGCCACGGCGGCGGCGCGTTCTCCGGCAAGGATCCGTCCAAGGTTGACCGGTCGGCCGCGTATGCGATGCGCTGGGTGGCCAAGAACGTCGTCGCGGCCGGCCTCGCGGACCGGGTCGAGGTCCAGGTGGCCTATGCGATCGGCAAGGCCGCACCCGTGGGACTGTTCGTCGAAACGTTCGGGAGCGAGACCGTCGACCCGGCGCGAATCGAGAAGGCCATCACGGCGGTCTTCGACCTGCGGCCCGGTGCGATCGTGCGCGACCTTGACCTGCTGCGGCCGATCTACGCGCAGACCGCCGCCTACGGCCACTTTGGCCGCACTGATATCGATCTGCCCTGGGAGCGCCTGGACAAGGTCGACGACCTGAAGAACTCGGTCTAGACCAGCCCCCCCGGCCCGGCCGCCCCCGGCCCGGCGTCCGTCAGCCGTTGATGAACTGGTCGAACGCCCACTGGTACTGGGCGGGCACCACCTGCACGCCGCACTGGCTCTGCAATGTCCCGAGCGGGGCCAGGATCGCCTTGAACTCGGCGTACTCCTGCGGATTGGCGCTGGCGTAGGCCCGCAGGGTGGCCTCCGCCTGGGGCCGGGGCTGCAATGCCGCGGTCACCAGTGCCTTATTGCCTTCGGGATGGGCGTTCATGTACGACTGCGCCTGCTGGCCGATCGCCTCGGTGGTGCTTTCCACGGCGGCGGGGCTGCAGTCCGGCGCTGCCGCCGCTACCGGAGCGGCAATCCCGGCTAGGGCGATGCCGCCGATGAGGCTGCCGATGCAGAATGTGGCGATTCGTGCGGCGTCACCGGATTTCATGAGCGTGATCCTCCAGGGTATGGGTTGCTTGAGCTGTCATCGGGCCTGTCGCTGCCCCAAGGCTAAACGTTACCCGGTGCCTGCCGCCCGCCGCCTAATCCCTGTTCAGCGGTGCAACGCCGTCCGTAGGGCGGCCAAGCCACGGGCGCTGGCCGCGGTGGCGGTCGGCACCACGCCGACGTAACCGAGATAGCCGTGAACCAGCGTCGCGGCATTGTGCAGCTCCACCTCGCCACCGGCGGCGGTCAGCAGTTCGGCGTAGCGGACACCGTCGTCGCGCAGTGGGTCGTGCCCAGCGACGGCCACGTAGGCGGGTGCCAGTCCGGACAGGTCCTCCGCGCGGCCGGGAGCCAGCGTGGCCGGGGCATCGTCCGGGTTGAGATTGCCGGCGTACCAGCGGGTGAACGCCGCCATGGCGTCGCCGTCGAGCACGGGCGCAGCGGCGTTCTCGGCGAACGACGGCAGTGAGGTGTCCCACATCGTCGCCGGGTACCACAGCAACTGGAACGCCAGTTCCGGACCATCGCCTGATCGGGCCGCATCCCGGGCCAGTTGCGCCACGACTGCCGCCAGGTTGCCGCCGGCTGAATCCCCGGCCACCGCGAACCGGGAGGAGTCCGCACCGAACTCCCCGGCATGATCGGCCACCCACCGGGTGGCGGCCCAGGCGTCCTCGACCGCCGCGGGGTAGGGGTGCTCCGGGGCCAGTCGGTAGTCCACCGATACCACCACGGATGCTGCGCCGACGGCATGGTCGCGGGCCGTGGCGTCATGAGTGTCCAGATCGCCGAGGGCGAATCCACCGCCATGGAAGAACATGGTCACGGGATGTGTGGCCGCCCCGGCGCCATCATCGGGCCAGTAGACCCTGATCGGGATCGGTCCGGCGGGCCCGTCGATGCGGAAGTCTTCGACCCTGAGGTCGGGATGCATTGGCCTGCGGGGCAATTCGCGCAAACCGCGTCGGGCGACTTCAACGCCTTCGTTGACGGTCAGCCGGAATCCAACGGCATCCAGTACCTTCTGCAGGATGGCATCAACCGGTGGCGTGTCGTGGACCATGAACACACGGTACGCAGGCGCCTCACGTGCGGTGCTGCTCTGGTGGGCGGCCGGCGTCGCTGCGGCGGTGGGCTACGGGATCTTTCTGGCGCTCGCCGCGGCGAGCCTGCCGGCCGGTGCTGAACTCACCGGCCAGTTCTGGGCGCAGCCGATGGCGAAGGCCGCGATGGCGATCCTGCTGGCGGTGGCGGCGTCGCGGCATCCGATCAGCCGGGAGCGCCGCTGGCTGATGGGCGCGCTGCTGTTGTCCGCACTCGGCGATTTTTTGCTGGCCATCCCCTGGTGGACACCGGCGTTTGTCTGCGGTCTCGGTGCGTTTCTGTTTGCACACCTGTGTTACCTCGGTGCTCTGCTTCCGCTGCGCGGAAACTTTGGTCTTGCGCGACTGGCGATTGCGGCCGTGGTCGTCATCGCCTGCGTGAGCGCGCTGGTGCGGTTCTGGCCGATCCTGGCGACCGATGGACTCACCGCTGCGGTGACGGTCTACGTCAGTGTGTTGGGCGCGATGGTCTGTTCGGCTCTGGTCGCTCGGCTGCCCACCGTGTGGACGGCCGTGGGTGCGGTGCTGTTCGCGGTGTCGGACGCCATGATCGGGATCGGCCAGTTCGCGGGTGGATCGCAGGTGCTGGAGCTGCCGATCTGGTGGGTCTACGCGGCGTCGCAGGTGCTGATCACGGCTGGTTTTCTCATCGGCCGCAACCGGACCTGAGCACCTCGCCCCGGACCTTGGTGGCGTGCCAACGTCAGTGCAGGAACCAGATGGCTACACACATCAGCAGCATCGCGAGGGCGGGCAATGATTTCGTCAGCGGATCCTTGACTTTGGCGTGCATCGCGAGTGCGCCGACCATGAGTCCGGCGACGATCAGTGCCGGCAGGCGGACGAGGTCAGGAGATTTGACCCAGATGCCCAGGAGCAGTAGCAGCGCCGAGCCCACTTTGAGAATGCCGACCACGTAGAAGGTCCAGTCCGGCAGACCGTAGGTGGCGAATTCTTCCTTGAGCGACTGCGCCGAGCCGCCCCGATAGGCCGTCGATGCCTTGGCACGTACCAACCAGACGTTGAGTAGGCCGAGTGCGACAATGATTTGTAGGGCGGTCGAGATCGCGAAAGTTGACATGTGCTGCCTTCACTGCCGAGTTGCGTCGTGCAGTTCAACCATAGTGGATCGGAACTGACGACATGACGAACTCGCTCTACCAGGCGGCCAAAGTGGCTTCGATCGTGCTGTTCCTCTACTACGGGCTCGCCGTGCTGTTCTCCAACGCGATGGTGGCAGAGTTCGAGCGCTATGGGCTGATCAGGTTCCGCAAGCTCACCGGGAGCCTGGAGGTGCTGGGCGCGCTGGGGTTGCTGCTCGGCTACCTGCTGCCGCCGCTGGTGCTGCTCGCCTCGGGCGGCTTGACGCTGCTGATGCTCGGGGGCGTTGTCGTTCGGCTCAAATCGGGAGACTCCTTCGTCGATTCGATTCCCGCTCTGGTCATGGGGCTGATCAACGCATTCATATTTTTCTACGCGACCGGTCTTGTCGCCCGGTAGCACTGACCCGGTGAGCACATCGAGCCGGCCCGCCGCCGAACACGAACCCATCGCCCGGGTACTGCCGATGCTCTCGGTACCGCACCTGGACCGCGAGTTCGACTATGTGGTGGCGGCCGAGCAGTCCGACGACGCCCAACCCGGGGTGCGAGTTCGGGTGCGCTTTCACGGCCGACTCGTTGATGCATTTGTGCTCGAACGTCGCTCGGGCACCGATCATCCGGGCCAGTTGGGATGGCTGGATCGGGTGATCTCCGCCGAGCCGGTACTCACACCGGAGGTGCGTCGCCTCGTCGATGCGGTCGCCGCTCGGTATGCCGGTACCCGCCCTGATGTGCTGCGGCTGGCGGTGCCGCCCCGGCACGCGGCTGCGGAGAAAACCCAACTCCAGGTGTGCCCGCTGCCCGTGGTCGATCCCGTCGACGAGTCAGGTTGGGCTCGGTACGTCGGCGGCGGCAAATTCCTCGACGCACTGCAGGAGGGCCGCGCGGCCCGCGCGGTATGGCAGGCCCTGCCGTCCGAACAGTGGAGCGTGCGCCTGGCCGAGGCCGCTGCCGCAGCCATCAGCGGCGGCCACGGCGTGCTGATTGTCGTTCCGGATCAGCGGGACATCGACGTGATGCTGCCGGCCGCCACCGCCGTGATCGACGAGTCGGCGGTGGTGGCACTGGCCGCCGGGATGGGCCCGTCGGCCCGGTACCGTCGCTGGCTTTCGGTGTTGCGCGGACAGGCGCGGCTGGTGATCGGCACCCGCAGTGCGGTTTTCGCACCGGTGGACAAGCTTGGGCTGGTCATCGTCTGGGACGACGGCGACGACAGCCTCGCTGAACCCCGCGCGCCGTACCCGCATGCCCGGGAGGTCGCCATGCTGCGTGCCCACCAGTTACGGTGCGCTGCTCTGATTGGGGGTTACTCCCGCACCGCCGAGGCCCACGCGTTGGTCGCCACGGGGTGGGCGCACGACCTGCTGGCACCTCGGCCGGTCGTCCGCGCTGAGGCGCCCCGCGTCATCGCACTCGATGACACCGGGTACGCCGAGGAACGCGACCCCGCGGCGCGGACCGCACGACTTCCGTCGGTCGCACTGCGCACCGCTCGCGCCGCGCTGGAGCGAGGCACACCGGTCCTCATCCAGGTACCGCGCCGCGGCTACGTGCCGTCGGTCGCCTGTGGCCGGTGCCGCACCATCGCGCGCTGCCGACACTGCATGGGCCCACTGTCGCTGTCGGATCGCGAGGCCGACGGCGCGGTGTGCCGGTGGTGTGGCCGGATCGACACCGGGGTGAAGTGCCGGCGCTGCGGCGCCGGGGAATTGCGCGCGGTCGTGGTCGGTGCCCGCCGGACCGCCGAGGAACTGGGCCGGGCGTTCGCCGGTGTATCCGTCATCACCTCGGCCGGCGACTCCGTCCACTCGGAGATCGGAGCCGGTCCTGCGTTGGTGGTGGCCACGCCGGGAGCGGAACCAAGGGCACCCGATGGGTACGGTGCGGCCCTGTTGCTGGACAGTTGGTCGCTGCTGGGCCGGCAGGATCTGCGCGCCGCGGAGGACACCCTGCGCCGGTGGATGTCGGCGGCCGCACAGGTGCATTCCCGCGCGGCGGGCGGCGTCGTCGTCGTAGTCGCCGAATCGGCGATCCCGACCGTCCAGGCGCTGATCAAGTGGGATCCGGTGGGTCATGCCGAAGCAGAACTCGCCGGGCGCAGTGCGGTCGGCCTACCGCCGGCCGTACATATCGCCGCCGTCGACGGAGCCTCGGACGCTGTCGCCGCACTTCTGGCCCAGGCGACGCTTCCCGACGGCGTTGACGTGCTGGGCCCGGTGGATCTGCCGCCCGGGGTGCGGCGCCCACCAGCCACCGCGTCCGAAGACCATGTCATCCGCATGCTGATCCGGGCACGCCGAGAGGAAGGCCTTGACTTGGCGGCCGCCCTACGGCAGGCGACCGCCGTCACCAGTGCCCGCCACGATCATGAAGCGGTCCGGGTGCAGATCGACCCCCTTCACATTGGCTGAGACGCGGGGGGCTGAGACGCGGGAGGTTGAGACGCGAGCGAGCGCGCTAGGCTGACGTTTCGGAACCTCGGGGGAGGCCGCGTGCGGGCAGTCAAGCGGGTAGTCATGCGATTGGTTCTGCTGCTAGTCCTGGGACTGGGGCTGCTGTGGCCGGTCGTGTTCGACGGCGCGCCCTCCGGTGGTGGTGCCACCGCCGATCCGGTCGTCTTCTCCGACGTGCGCGCCGACTTCGCCGTGGACAGCGACGGTCTAATGCGGGCCGACGAGATCATCACGGCTGAGTTCCCGGGTGGCCGACACGGCATTTTCCGGTTCTGGGATATCGCTAATCGCAACAACTCTCACCTCCGACAGATCCCCGAGGTCGACGAAGTCTCTCTTGACGGCCAGCCGGTGCCCTACGAGTTGCTCTGGCAGTCCAACGATCGGTTCCTGGTGGCAAAAATCGGCGATCCGAACAGTTACGTGCCGCCGGGAACGCACGTCTACCGCATCCGCTACCGGGTCCCCGGGGTTCTTGATCCGGGTGACACCGGTGCAGCGGAGGACTTCGCCTCCTCGGTCGGTGATCCGTCAGCACCCTCGGCGTTGTTCTGGAACGTCGTCGCCCCGGGGTGGAGCAACCAGATCGACCGGGCCCAAATCTCGGTGTCGCTGCCCGCACGGGTGACCGGAGCGCAGTGCTCAGTGGGTGCGGGTCTGGGCCGCGGTTGCGACGGACTGACCATTGCCGGAAATGCGGTAACGCTGTCAGCCCTTGACCTGTCGCCGCGCACGCCGATCACCCTGCGGGCGGGTGTCGATCTGCCGACTCCGCCGCGGGCTGAGGTGCCGTGGTCCGTGCGTTGGGATCCGGTGCTGGGCCGATCGGTGCCGGTGGTGGTGTGGCTCGCCGGGCTTACCGCCGCGGCCGGACTCGGGGCGTTCCTCTGGTGGCGGACCACCGTGGAACCGTCACCGGGATTCCCGCTGCACTACGCCCCGCCGAAGGGCCTCGGGCCAGTGCAGTGCGAGTACATCCGCACCGAGAAAGTGCCGGAGGAGGGACTGACCGCCACCCTGCTCTACCTGGCGGACCGCGGGCTGCTCTCGCTGAATCAGGACGGCAAGAAGAAGTGGAAAGTACACAGTGTCGGTGATGCCGGCGCGGGGGCCGACAGTGTGGGTAATGCCGGCGCGGGGGCCGACGTGGATCCGGTCAGCGGCGCCGTCAGTTCAGCGCTGGGGCTGGAAATTCACGGATCGACCTTCCACGCCGACGGAGGTGTCGCCGCCGGCCGTAGGCTCACCGCCGCCAAGGAAGCCATGACATCCGCGGCGAAACAGTGGGCACTCGGGGAACGACTGATTGCCAAACACCCATCGGAGTTATGGCTTCGGGTCGCCAATATCGCGGCACTGGCGCTGACGGTTGTGGGATTCATAAGGGTGTTGTTCCCGATCACGTTGTGGGGATTGCCGTTTGCGGTTTTCTTCCTGCTGTCGACGCGGGTGTGGACTCCGGGAATCGGACTTCGTCGCACCGCGACCGGCCGCCAGCTGTGGTCGGAGGTCGGCGGCTTCCACCGCATGCTGGCCACCGATTCCGCCGAGTCGCGCTTCGACTTCTCTGCCCGCAGGGATCTCTACACCGCCTACATCCCGTTCGCGATCGCCAGCGGTACCGCCGCGTTGTGGGCGGCGAAGTACCAGGCAGCCACGGGGCAGGTACCCCCACAGCCCGGCTGGTACCACTCGTCGTCGGGTGCCGGCAGGAGCGCGCCGGGGTCGGGGGATGCTAGTTTCGACAGCTTCGAGTCGGCCCTGTCCTCGTCGATCGGCGCTTACACCGCGTCGCAGTCATCCTCGTCATCGAGCGGCGGCGGGGGCGGCGGCGGTGGTGGTGGCGGGGGCGGCGGCGGTGGAGGAGGAGGCGGTTCATGGTGACCTTTGTGCTGATTGTGGCGTTGGTGATCGCGGTGGTGATGCTGATCGGATTCGTGCTCGGCTACAACAAACTGCGTGCCGCCGATGTTCAGGTCGACGAGGCCCTCGGCGGAATCGACGTGCAACTCACCCGGCGCGCCGCGCTCATCCCGAGCCTGGTCAGCACCGTGGGGAGTTTTGCCGCCCACGAGAAGGCCGTCCTGGGACATATCGCAGACGCGCAGACCGCCCTGACCGCCGCCACGTCCGGCAAGTCGGTGACCCAACGCAGTTGCGCGGAGCGGCAGTTCGACACCGCCGTCGGACAGGCGATGGCTCTCGGTCAGACCTATCCGCAACTGAACTCGTCGACCAACTTCCTGAATCTGCAGAACAACCTCGCCGACACCGAAGATAAACTCGCTTTCGCCCGGCAGTACTACAACGACTCCGCAGCCACCGTCAACCGGTTGCGGACCACCATCCCGTGGATGTTCGTCGCGGGCATGGCCGGGGTCTCCGAGCGGGATTTCTATCAGGTGCCGAAGGTCTGAATGCGCATTCTCTTCGCCGGCACTCCGGCGCCGGCACTCCCGTCGTTGCGGCGACTGATCGACTCGCCCAGTCATGACGTCGTGGCGGTCCTGACCCGCCCGGATGCCCCGACGGGCCGCCGGGGCACGCCGATGCCGTCGCCGGTGGCGCAGCTGGCTCTCGACGCCGGGATTGCAGTGCTGCGACCACCTCGGCCCAACTCGAGTGACGTCGTCGACGAGATCACCGCGCTCGCCCCGGATTGTTGCGCCGTGGTGGCCTACGGCGGGCTGCTCGGAGCGGAGCTGCTGGCGGTGCCGATGCACGGATGGGTAAATCTGCATTTCTCACTGTTGCCGGCCTGGCGAGGTGCGGCTCCGGTTCAAGCGGCCATCGCCGCGGGCGATACCGTCACCGGGGCAACGACATTCAGGATTGAACTCGCGTTGGACTCAGGACCGGTGTTCGGAATCGTGACCGAGACCATCCGCGCCGACGATACTGCGGGGGAGCTGTTGGACCGATTGGCCCTCTCGGGTGCGGCGCTGTTAGAAGCCACTCTGAACGGGATTTCCGATGGGTCGGTGACGCCGGTGCCACAGCCCCGCGAGGGTGTGAGCGTGGCACCGAAGGTCTCGGTGGATGAGGCCCGGATCCGCTGGGATCTGCCCGCGCATGTCATCGAGCGTCGTATCCGGGCGATGACGCCGAATCCGGGCGCTTGGACCATGATCGGGGACATGCGTATCAAAGTCGGTCCGGTCAGTGTCGTGGAATCTGGTGATGCGGCCGAACCCGGCGTGGTCATGGCTGAGAAGACGCGGGTACTTGTCGGGACCGGATCGGTTCCGGTTCAACTCGGTCAGATCCAGCCGCCCGGGAAAAAGCCGATGGCGGCAGCAGACTGGGCGCGCGGTGCACGTCTCGATTCCGCAGTCCGGACGTCGTGACCCAACTACCGGGTGATCGCGGCAGGCGGCCGCGGCGAGCGCAGTTGGACCCCGCCCGCCGTGCGGCATTCGACGTGCTGCGCGCGGTCTCCGAGCGCGACGCCTACGCCAACCTGGTGCTGCCGTCGCTACTCACTGACCGTGGCATCACCGGTCGGGACGCGGCATTTGCGACCGAACTGGCCTACGGCACCTGCCGTACCCGCGGGGCGCTCGATGCTGTGATCGCCGAGGCGGCCGGCCGGCCGATCGATCAGATCGACTCCGTATTGCTGGACCTGCTGCGACTCGGTGCCTACCAACTGTTGCGCACCAATGTCGCCACGCACGCCGCGGTGTCGACTACCGTGGAGCAGGCGGGACTCGAATTCGATTCGGTCCGAGCGGGTTTCGTCAACGGTGTGCTGCGCACCATCTCCAAACGTGACGAGCGGTCGTGGTTGGCGGAGCTGGCGCCGCCTGTCGATACCGATCCCGTCGGTCATGCTGCGTTCATCCACGCCCATCCGCGCTGGATCGCGCAGTCATTCGCCGACGCTCTCGGCGCCGATGCCGGCGAGCTCGACGCGGCACTGGCCGCCGACGATGCGCGACCGGCGGTTCATCTGGCTGCCAGACCCGGTGCGATCAGTGCTGCGGAGCTTGCCGCGACCGTCGGCGGTGAGGTCGGTCGGTACTCGCCCTACGCGGTGTACCTCGGCAGCGGTGACCCCGGCGGGCTGACCGCGATCCGGGACGGTGCGGCACTGGTCCAGGACGAGGGCAGTCAGTTGGTGGCACGGGCACTGACGCTGGCCCCGGTACTCGGTACCGACGGCGGACGTTGGCTCGATCTGTGCTCGGGCCCAGGCGGAAAGACGGCCCTGATCGCCGCAATCGCCGTCCAGCAGGGCGCGTCGGTCACCGCGGTCGAACCCAATCCGCGCCGGGCCGAGATGGTGCAGCAGAACACCCGCGGACTGCCGGTGGAAGTCCTGCGCGTCGACGGCCGCGAGACCGCGCTGGCACCCGGCGGATTCGACCGCGTGCTCGTTGACGCGCCCTGCACCGGCCTCGGCGCTTTGCGGCGGCGCCCGGAAGCGCGGTGGCGGCGCACCCCGGCTGATGTTCCGGTCCTGGCCACACTGCAGCGTGAACTCCTGGCAGCGGCGATCGACCTGACCCGAGCGGGCGGTGTCGTGCTCTACGCGACGTGTTCGCCGCATCTGGCGGAGACTGTGGGCGTTGTCTCCGACGCGCTGCGCCGCTACCCGGTGACCGCCCTGGACGCCCGCCCACTCTTTGCGCCGGTCGGTAACCTCGGTGCCGGGCCGTACGCGCAACTGTGGCCCCACCGGCACGGGACCGACGCGATGTTCACCGCGGCGTTGCGCAAAAATGCCTGAGTCGTACGCCCTACAGTGACAGCTATGGCAACACCGAACCGGCCGATGATTGCGCCGTCGATCCTGTCCGCCGACTTCGCCTGGTTGGCCAGGGAGGCTGCGGCCGTCGACGGTGCCGACTGGTTGCACGTCGATGTGATGGACGCACACTTCGTGCCGAATCTCACCCTGGGATTGCCCGTGGTCGAGAGCTTGCTCAAGGCGACCGACATCCCGATGGACTGCCATCTGATGATCACCGATCCGGGCCGGTGGGCACCGGGATATGCCGAGGCCGGCGCCTACAACGTGACCTTTCACGCCGAGGCGACCGACGATCCGGTCGCGGTGGCCCGCGACATCCGTGCCGCCGGTGCCCACGCGGGGTTGTCGGTCAAGCCCGGCACCTCGATCGAGCCATACCTGCAGATCCTGCGGAATTTCGACACCCTGCTGATCATGTCGGTCGAACCGGGATTCGGCGGCCAGAGTTTCATCCCCGAGGTGTTGACCAAGGTTGCAGCCGTGCGCCGATTGGTCGACTCCGGCGAGTTGACGATCCTGATCGAGATCGACGGCGGCATCAACGCCGACACCATCGAGCAGGCCGCCGAAGCCGGAGTGGACTGCTTCGTTGCGGGTTCAGCGGTCTACGGCGCGGCCGACCCGGCCGCGGCCGTCGAGGCGTTGCGCCGCCAGGCCGGTCACGCGTCGCCGCATTTGGTTCTATGACTGTGCCCGCGGAGGGCTTCGCCGCGATGGGCCTGGCGATCGAACAGGCCCAACGGGTGAAGGGATCCACCTATCCGAATCCTCCCGTGGGAGCGGTGATCGTGAGCGCGCGCGGGGACGTCGTGGGGGTGGGCGCCACCGAGCCGGCGGGCGGTCTGCATGCAGAGATTGTTGCGTTGAGGGCCGCGGGGGAGTATGCGGCCGGCGGCACCGCGGTAGTGACCCTGGAACCGTGCAACCATCACGGCCGGACACCGCCCTGCGTCGACGCCCTCATCGGCGCCGATATCGCCGCGGTTGTCTATGCGGTCGCCGACCCGAATCCGGACGCCGCCGGTGGCGCGGCACGCCTGCACGACGCCGGCGTGGCGGTGACCGCCGGGGTGTGCGCCGGGGAAGTCGCCGGCGGCACCCTGCGCGAGTGGCTGCACAAGCAGCGCACCGGTCTGCCGCATGTCACCTGGAAATTCGCCGCGAGCATCGACGGTCGAAGTGCCGCCGCTGACGGTTCCTCACAGTGGATCACCGGCGAGACCGCCCGCGGCGATGTGCATCGACGCCGCGCGGCCGCCGACGCCATCGTGGTGGGCACCGGCACGGTGTTCGCCGACAACCCAAGCCTGACCGCTCGATTTCCCGACGGCACTCTCGCGCCCAGGCAGCCGCTTCGGGTGGTGGTCGGTGAACGTGAAGTTCCGCCGGACTCGAATGTATTCAGCGATGCTGCGCCCACCATGACGTTGCGCAGCCGCGACCCGGCCGAGGTAATTCGGGCGCTGTCGGATCGCACCGATGTCATGGTGGAAGGCGGGGCGACCCTCGCCGGGGCGTTCCTTCGGGCCGGTGTCATTGACCGCATCTTGGCCTACGTCGCACCAGTTCTACTCGGCGGACCCTTCGGCGCCGTGGATGATGTCGGGGTCACCGGCATCGCGCACGCACTGCGCTGGCGTTTCGACGGCGTGGACCAGATCGGATCGGACCTTCTGCTCAGCCTGGTGCCACCGGACTGAGCTGTCAGTCTTCGCGGCGTAACGGCTTGTGCTCGATGAGATCTCGAGACCCTATGCTGCCCAACAATTCCCGGAAACCCTGCACCGAGTATCCGATGACCGTGCTGTCGGTCCGGGCCCGAGCAGTCGCAGACCGGGGCAGGGCGAACAGAGGTCCCATCTCGCCGAAGTAGTCGTCTGCGCCGGCGACCTTGAGAACCTCCTCGCCGCCGCCCGCCAGTTCCCGGATCAGTTCCACCTCACCGGTCGACACCAGATAGATCGAGTCGCCCATCGTGCCCTGCTCGAAGAGCGTCTCGCCGGCTTTCAGGGTGACGGTCTCAGGCTCGTGCTCGTCGGCGTCGGCATGCGGTACCAGTTCCACCACGCGGTCGGCCAGAGGAAGCATCCGGGTGTCGTGGGTGGCCACCACCACCACCCGTTCGCCGGACGCGAGGTCGCGGATCAGCGTGAGCACCTCCTCGACCTGGATGTAGTCCAGGTGCGCGGTCGGTTCATCGGCGATCAGCAGCGGTGGGTCCAGTGCGATGGCCCGGGCGACCGCAACCCGCTGCTGCTGTCCGCCGCTGAGATCACCGGGACGGTGCGACATCCGGTGTGCCAGGCCGACACGGGTCAGCAGTTCCTCGGCCCGTTCGTGTGCCTGCTTCTTCGGAATCCGGGCGGCACGCAACGGCACCATCACATTCTCCAACGCGGTGAGGCTCGGCACCAGGTTGAAGGCCTGGAACACGATCCCGACGGTGTTGCGCCGGTAGTCGGAGAGTGCGTTCGCGTCGAGGGTGGTCAGGTCGATGTTCCCGAACTCGATACGGCCGGCCGTCGGCCGTAAAATCCCGCCAAGGCAGGACAGCAGGGTGGTTTTACCGCATCCGCTGGGGCCCAACAGAATTGCCAGCGAGCCCGCCGGGACGTCCAGGCTCAATTCGTCGATCGGGCGCACCGTCTCCTGGCTGCTGGCGTACTCCACCACGAGGTCTTTGATCCGCAGGTCGGCCATCGGTTCAGGGCCCTCCGAACGCTAGTGCAGGATCGACGGTGACGGCCCGCCGCAGCCCGGCCAGGCTCGCGAGCACCCCGATGGTGATCGCGACCACCGGCAACAGCGCGAATGCGATTCGGGGAATGTCTACCCGCATCGGAAACAGCGGGCCGAGGAGCACCGAGAGGATTCCGCCGAGCAGTGCGGCCAGAACCGCAACGATGACGGCCTGCATGGCCAGCCCGGCCAGGATCGACCGGGTCGGTACGCCGACCGCCTTGAACACCGCGAAGTCCCGGGTGCGCTCCAACGCGGACATGTAAATCATCGATCCGACAATCAGGGCGGCGACCACCCAGAGCAGTCCGGCCATCAACGTCATCGCCTGTCGCGCCCCGGACAGTGCGCGAAGGAGATCATCGATGGCGCCGGCGCGGTCGATGACGCGGAAACCCTTCGGCACCTCGACGGGGGTGCCCCGCAGGCCCATCGAAGTGATCAGCGACTGCCCGGAGAACAGCAACTTTTGCGCGCCCGCTGTGGTCAGGAAGATGTTGGGCTGTCCGCCGAGTGCTGTCGAGTCGTCGACGATTCCGACGATGCGCAGCGGCAGCGAACCGATTTCCACGGTGTCGCCGACCGGTTTGTCCATCCGGTCGGAAACCGCAACCTCGTCGGTGGCCGCCGGCGGCCGTCCGTCGGACAGGGCCGGGATCCCCGGCCCGCCCTGGGGCGCGCCGAACACGTTGACGCTGCGGGCCGAGTCGCCGTCAGGCATCGTCGCGCTCCCGTAGACCAGCGGCGCGGCGACACTCACCCCGGGCAGGCGCATCGTTGCAGCGGTGGCGGGCAACGCCGCCGACCCCAGGAACGGTCCGGTGGCACCGGACTTGATCAGGAACGCGTCCACCTGGAGTGAGTCCACGGTGCGGGTGGCCTCGACCCGGAAACCGTTGGCAAGCCCGGTGAGAACCAGTGTCATCGCGAAGACCAGACCGGTACCGACGATGGCGATGGCGAAGCGGCGCTTGCGCCACTGCAGATCGCGCATCGCCGCGGTCAGCACCGACGTCCCCGCATGGAGGGGACGTTACCGATCGGGGAGTCGATCCGGTGCGGGGTCACCGACATTCGCCAGCGTCACGTCAGCCAGCGTCACGTCCGCCGCCGCTCCCTGGCCGTTGGCGTGCTGGTCGCGACGCGCGATGAACAGTGCGAGAAAGGCTCCGGCCAGGCACACGATGGTGGTGATGAAAAAGATCGAGCCGTACTGCATGGCGAACGCGGTGCGGTAGCGGACGGCCTCGCCAGCGACCTTGGCGGCCAGCGTGTCCGCCGGCACACTCGGCAGCGTCGCGAGGATCTGGTTGAACCGGTAGAGGCCCCAGGCGCTCAGCGCCGCGACACCGATCAGCATGCCGGTCATTCGCGACACCACCACCAGCGACGAGGCAATGCCGTGCTGCGCCGCCGGAACCACCCGCAGTGCGGCCGAGGTCAACGGGCCGATCACCAGACCCAACCCCAGGCCGGCCAGGGCCAGGTCGGTGCCGAAGGTGGGCAATGACACCGGACCGAGTTGGTGGCGCGCCGACATCACGTCCAGGCCCCATTTCGACACCAACCAGTAGGCGAACGCCGCGGTCAGCATGCCGGCCACCGCGATCGTCCGGTCGCCGACGCGGGTGGCCAGCCAGCCGCCGACCAGTGCGCCGATTGGAAGCGCGACCAGGAAGTGCAGCAGGAGGAACGCCGCGCCGATCTGGTCTTTGCCCAACACGCCCTGGCCGAACAGTTCGACGTTGACCAGCGTCACCATCAGGGCGGCGCCGGCGCATGTCGAGGTGCCCAGCGCCGCCAGGAACGGGGTCACCCGCACGCCGCGGGGTTCGATGAGCCGCGTTCGGGCAAACCGTTCCCAGACGACGAAGGCGACCGCGACCAGCAGAGCGCCACCGACGAGGGGCAGGCCGTAGCTGGGCAGCACCTGCTTGCCGTCCGGGTTCGGGTTGTAGAGCCCCCATACCGCCAGGCCCAGCGCGATGGCCAGCAGAACACCGCCGACCACGTCGACGCGCTCGGGCTCGGCACTGCGCTCGTGGGCCGGCATGCTGACGTGGATCAACGCCATGGCGATCAGGGTCAGCGGCACGTTGATCCAGAACACCCCGCGCCACGGTTCGTCCAGGACGGATGTGAGCAGCGTGACCACGCCGATGCCGTACAGCGGGCCGAGGACGCTGCCTAACTCCTGGGCGGCACCGATACCACCGAGAACGGCAGCTCGGTTGCGGGCGGCCCACAGATCGGCGGCCAGGGCGAGCGTTACCGGCAGCAGCGCACCGCTGGCCAGACCCTGAACGACGCGCCCGATCACCATGGTGGTCAGGTCGTTGGACAGCGCGGTCAGCACCGAACCGACGGCGAAACCGGCCAGGCTTAGTTGCAGCACCAGTTTGCGGCCGAATCTGTCCGACAGCCGGCCCAGCAGCGGCATCGCGGCGATATAACCCAGGAGGTACCAGGTGATGATCGGCGTGACCTGTTGGATTTTGTTGATCGGGATGCCGATCGAACCCATGATGTCGACCATGATCGTGACGACGACATAGGTGTCCAGCGCCCCGAGCAGCACCGCGAGACTGCCGGCGCCGATGGCGATCCGGCGGCTGCGGCCGGTGGTTCGGGGTCGGTCGGAGACGGTGGCGGGCGCCGGCGGCATCACATCGCGGGCTTGGTCACGGTGACCGGCTTGTCCCATTCGGACAGCGTCAGCTGCACATTGTTGCCCTCGCTCTGGTCGACTTGGGCTTGCACCAGTTGGTTCGGGGCATCCTTCTCGATCCACACCGTGGAGGGCAGCGGAGCGCTGGCCTTGAGTGGGGGGATCAGCTTGTTGACGGCGTCGGCGCCGATCTTGCCGGTGATCTTGACCGTCGGGACGCCGCCGATGGTTTCGAAGCCCGCTGCCGTGGCGTCGGTGAGATTCGTGAGCATGTTGGCTAGGCCTTCATCGGGGTTCAGGATTACCGACGGGTCGTAGATCTCGGCGGCGGGCCCCATGTCCAGCCAGCTGTTGGGGGTGAGCGCCGCGTAGAGCGTGCCGTCGAGCACCACCAGTTCGATATCGACCGCGGAGCCACCCATGGAGATCGTCGAATTGCCCTTGATGGCCACGGCCGGCATGTTAGTCAGGTCACCGGAGAGAGACTTGACCATCAGCCCGTCGATCGTGCCGTTGACGACGATCTCCAGATGGGCGCTCTGGAGCTTCTTGGTGGACGCGATGGACTGCGTGAGCAGGCCGGCTGCGTCGGGCAGCGGTTCGGACGACTTCTTCGAGCACCCCGAGATCAACAGGGTGGCAGCGAGGAGCGTGGCGAGCATGGCAAAGATCCGGCGATACGTCGACATAGCTGCATCGTAGTGGGTCAGAACCGCCGCACCCCGCTGGCAAGGCCGGGGTTGTGTCGGCGTGACCGGATCGGTACAAGTACTCAGGTGAATGGTGAGCTGGAGTTTCGGCGTGCCGCGACGGATGCCGGCGACGCCGCCGTCCTGGTGTCGGCCATGGTCGACGAGATGCGCGCGCTGTATGACGGACTGGACCTCACCGCCCCCGGGATGCCGAAGGCGGGGCCGGCGGAATTCGGCCCGCCGGACGGGGTGTTCCTGGTGGGCTACCGCGACGGCGAGCCGGTGTGCGGGGGAGGTTTCAAGCGACTTCCCGACGGAGCCTGCGAGATCAAGCGGATGTACGTCGTCCCGCAGGCCCGCCGCAGCGGCGTCGCCCGCGCGCTGCTCGCCGCGCTCGAGGAGGCCGCCCGCGGCCTGGGCTACCGGATCGCCCGATTGGACACCGGGTCACGCCAACCCCATGCCCAGGCGTTCTACGAGGCGTCGGGGTATCGACGGGTGGAGAATTTCAACGACAACCCGGCCGCCGCATTCCACGGCGAGAAGCGGCTGGATCCGGCCGGTTAGCGGTGCGGGCCAGTAGATTGGGCGGGTGTTCACCGGAATCGTGGAAGAACTCGGCGAGGTCATCGCGCAGGAAGACCTCGGCGATGCGACGCGGCTGACCATCAGCGGTCCGCTCGTCACCTCCGACGCCGGCCATGGTGACTCGATCGCCGTCAACGGCGTGTGTCTGACCGTGGTCGACGTGCTCCCGGACGGCCGATTCAGCGCCGACGTGATGGCCGAGACGCTGCACCGATCCAGCCTCCGTGCGCTGGCGCCGGGAAGTCCGGTCAACCTGGAACGCGCCGCGGCGGTCAACAGCCGCCTCGGTGGGCACATCGTGCAGGGCCACGTCGACGGCACCGGAACGGTCATCGCGCGCAGCCCTTCACAGCACTGGGAGATCGTGCGCATCGGTTTGCCCCGGGAGATCTCCCGATATGTGGTGGAGAAGGGTTCGATCACCGTCGACGGTATCTCGCTGACGGTGTCGGCCCTGGCCGATGAGGACGACACCGAGTGGTTCGAGGTGTCGTTGATCCCCACCACGTTGGCGCTGACCACCCTGGGGCGGGTTGCCGTCGGTACGCCGGTCAACCTTGAGGTCGATGTGATCGCCAAGTACGTCGAACGTCTACTGGGTGAGCGCCGGTCATAATCGGCCGGTTGCAGTGGTTCATACTGATGCGTAACCATCAGCATCCCAGGCAGGCGGCAACGATGACGAGACTGGACACCGTCGAGAGGGCGGTAGCCGACATCGCGGCGGGGAAAGCCGTCGTCGTCATCGACGACGAGGACCGCGAGAACGAGGGCGACCTGATCTTCGCGGCGGAGAAGGCCACGCCGGAACTGGTGGCGTTCATGGTTCGCTACACCTCCGGGTACCTCTGCGTCCCGTTGGACAGCGATATCTGCGACCGGTTGGGCCTGCTGCCGATGTACGCAATCAACCAGGACAAGCACGGCACCGCCTACACCGTCACCGTCGACGCCAAACAGGGCGTGGGAACCGGGATCTCGGCATCGGACCGGGCGACCACAATGCGACTGCTGGCCGACCCGTCGAGTGTCTCCGATGACTTCACCAAGCCCGGCCATGTCGTCCCGTTGCGCGCCAAAGCCGGCGGCGTCCTGCGCCGCCCGGGCCATACCGAGGCGGCGGTCGATCTGGCCCGGATGGCCGGGCTGCAACCGGCCGGCGCGATCTGCGAGATCGTCAGCCAAAAGGACGAGGGCGCGATGGCCCAGACCGACGAGTTGCGGATCTTCGCCGACGAGCATGGGCTGGCCCTGATCTCCATCGCCGACCTCATCGAGTGGCGGCGCAAGCACGAAAAGCACGTCGAGCGGGTAGCGGAGGCACGGATACCCACCCGGCACGGCGAGTTCCGCGCTGTCGGCTACCGCAACATCTACGACCAGATCGAACACGTCGCTCTGGTCCGCGGCGACATCGCCGGACCGGAGAACGACGGCCATGACGTTCTGGTGCGCGTGCACTCCGAGTGTCTGACCGGAGATGTGTTCGGCTCCTGCCGGTGTGACTGCGGACCGCAACTGGATGCCGCCATGGAATTGGTCGCCGCCGAGGATCGCGGTGTGGTGCTCTACATGCGCGGCCATGAGGGCCGTGGCATCGGGCTGATGCACAAGTTGCAGGCCTATCAGCTTCAAGACTCCGGGTCGGACACCGTGGACGCCAATCTCGAACTCGGACTTCCCGCTGATGCCCGGGATTACGGAGTCGGCGCGCAGATCCTGGTGGACCTGGGGGTGCGCTCCATGCGTCTGTTGACGAATAACCCCGCCAAACGTGTCGGTCTGGATGGCTACGGCCTGCACATCATCGAGCGGGTGGCACTGCCGGTGCGGGCCAACGCCGAAAACATTCGCTACCTCAAGACCAAGCGTGATCGGATGGGCCACGAACTGACCGGCCTGGATGACTACGATGGTCTGGGCGGGACACGGTGAGCGCTGCCGACGGGATACCCGACATCCCGCAGTTGGATGCCTCCGAACTGGCGCTGGCGATCGTGGTCAGCACCTGGCACGCCGAGATCTGCGACGCGCTACTCGCGGGTGCCGACAGGGTGGCGGTTGCCTGTGGCGTCACCGACCCGACTGTGGTGCGTGTGCACGGCGCTATCGAGATTCCCGTGGTCGCCCAGGAGTTGGCTCGCAACCACGACGCGGTGGTCGCACTCGGTGTGGTGATCCGTGGCCAGACGCCGCACTTCGACTATGTTTGCGACGCGGTGACGCAGGGCCTGACCCGAGTCTCGCTGGATGAGTCCACTCCGGTCGCCAACGGCGTGCTCACCACGGAAACCATGCAGCAGGCTGTCGACCGTGCGGGGTTACCGGGGTCGGCCGAGGACAAGGGAGCCCAGGCCGCGGCCGCCGCGTTGTCCACCGCGCTGACATTGCGCCGCCTGCGCGAAGTATGACCGAACCACCCTCCGGCCTGCGCTGGGACGTCGAATTCACCCCGAAACGGATGACCGTGCTCGCTCGCGGCGTGGCCGCCGTGATCATGGCGGCAGGCCTGGTGGTGGCGGTCGTTTCGGAGGAGAACTCCACCGGTGCGTTCCTGCGTACCGCCGACCACATCGCGATGGCGGGCCTGGCGGCGGCACTCGCCTGCGGAGTGCTCATGCTGACCCGGCCGCGCTTGCGCGCCGGACCCGCCGGATTGGCGGTCCGAAATCTCCTGGGCGATCGAGTGATTCCGTGGAGTCAGGTTGTCGATTTCTCGTTTCCGCAGGGCAAGCGTTGGGCCCGGGTGGATTTGGAGCATCACGAGTACCTACCGGTGCTGGCCGTCCAATCCTCGGACGGGGAGCGATCGGTCGCCGCGATGGACACCATCCGCGATCTGATGAGCCGCTACCGGTAGAGCGGCAGGCCGGGGGATGCGCCGACGGTACTAGCCTACGAAGGTGCCCGATCCCGCGACGTACCGACCGGCGCCCGGGTCCATCCCCGTGGAACCCGGCGTTTACCGGTTCTCCGACTCCCACGGCCGGGTCATCTACGTGGGCAAGGCCAAGAGTCTGCGTAGCCGTCTGACGTCCTACTTCGCCGATATCGCCGGCCTGCATCCCCGGACGCGGCAAATGGTCACCACCGCCGCGAAAGTGGATTGGACGGTGGTCGGCACCGAAGTCGAGGCGTTGCAACTGGAGTACAACTGGATCAAGGAATTCGATCCGCGGTTCAACGTCCGTTACCGCGACGACAAGTCGTATCCGGTCCTGGCGGTGACCCTCAACGAGGAATTCCCCCGATTGATGGTCTATCGCGGACCACGCCGCAAGGGGGTGCGCTACTTCGGGCCGTACTCGCACGCCTGGGCGATCCGCGAGACCCTGGATCTGCTGACCCGGGTGTTCCCGGCACGGACGTGTTCGGGCGGAGTGTTCAAGCGCCACAGTCAAATCGAACGCCCGTGTCTACTCGGCTATATCGACAAGTGTTCGGCGCCCTGCATCGGCCGGGTCAGCGCTGAGGAACACCGGAAAATCGTCGCCGATTTCTGCGACTTCCTCTCCGGGCGGACCGAGGTGTTCACCCGTGATCTCGAACGTCAGATGAACGCCGCCGCCGCGGAACTGGACTTCGAACGAGCGGCACGATTGCGCGATGACCTCGGCGCAATCAAACGGGTAGTGGAAAAGCAGGCTGTCGTTCTGGGCGACGGCACCGACGCCGACGTGGTGGCGTTCGCCGATGACGAGTTACAGGCCGCGGTGCAGGTATTCCATGTGCGCGGCGGCAGAGTTCGCGGTCAGCGGGGATGGATCGTCGAGAAGCCCGGCGACCCCGGCGACTCCGATCAGGGCAGGCTGGTGGAACAGTTCCTCACTCAGTTTTACGGCGACCAGGTCTATGGCGAGCAGGTCGGCCTCAGCGGTGCGCCCGACGAGTCCAACAATCCGGTGCCCCGCGAAGTACTGGTGCCGTGCCTGCCGCCCAATGCCGCCGAACTGACCCTCTGGCTGTCCGGACTGCGTGGTTCCGGGGTTGATCTGCGGGTTCCGCAACGCGGAGACAAACATGCCCTCGCAGAGACGGTGCGCCGCAACGCCGAGGAGTCGCTGCAACAGCACAAGCTCAAACGGGCCGGTGACTTCACCGCGAGATCAGCTGCGCTGCAGAGCATTCAGGAGTCACTGGGGCTGTCCGATGCGCCATTGCGGATCGAGTGCGTGGACATCAGTCATGTGCAGGGCACCGATGTGGTTGGTTCCCTGGTGGTGTTCGAGGATGGCCTGCCGCGCAAGTCCGACTATCGGCACTTCGCCATCCGGGAAGCTGCCGGCGGTGGCCGATCCGACGACGTCGCCTCGATCGCGGAAGTCACTCGGCGCCGGTTCGCGCGCCACGTCGCAGAAACCCGGGCCGATGATTGCGTGGACCCGGTTCGCACCGACAAACCGCGCAGGTTCGCCTACCCACCCAACCTCTACGTCGTGGACGGCGGCGCCCCCCAGGTCAATGCGGCTCAGCGAGTGCTCGACGAACTCGGCGTCGGCGACGTTGCGGTGATCGGACTCGCCAAGCGCCTGGAGGAGGTGTGGGTTCCGGCGCAGCCTGACCCGGTGATTCTGCCCCGCAACACCGAAGGGCTCTACCTGTTGCAGCGGGTTCGTGACGAGGCTCATCGCTTCGCGATCTCCTACCACCGGAGTAAACGCTCGAAGCGGATGACGGAATCGGCACTTGATTCGGTGCGCGGACTGGGCGAGGCCCGGCGCAAGGCTCTGGTCACCCACTTCGGTTCGGTGGCCCGGATCCAACAGGCCAGCGTGGCGGAGATCACGGCGGTGCCCGGTATCGGAGCCGCTACCGCGGCAGCAGTGCTCGCCGCGCTTGGTCCCGAGGTGGATCGGGCAGGTTCTGATCCACCTGGCGCCGTCGTGGGTCATGATTGGAATCGGGTGACGCGATGACGCAACAATGACAGATCACAGCGACGGGGACGCTGTCCGGCGCGACGGCGTGGCCGACATCGATGTTGTGCTGGTGACTGGACTGTCCGGCGCGGGGCGGGGCACCGCTGCCAAGGTGCTCGAGGACCTGGGTTGGTACGTCGCCGATAACCTGCCGCCCGAGTTGATCGCGCAGATGGTGGATCTCGGGCTGGCGGCGGGGTCGCGCATCACCCGGTTGGCCGTGGTCATGGATGTCCGCTCCCGGGGTTTCACCGGAGATCTCGATCTGGTGCGTCGGGATCTGGCCACCCGCGATATCAACCCCCGGGTGCTATTCATGGAGGCCTCCGACGACATCCTGGTACGCCGTTACGAGAACAATCGTCGCAGTCATCCTCTGCAGGGCAATCAGACTCTTGCCGAGGGCATCTCGGCCGAGCGGGCCATGCTGGCGCCGGTGCGCGCAAGCGCCGATCTGATCATCGATACCTCTGCGCTGGCAGTCCCGGAGTTACGAACGAGTATCGAAGGAGCCTTCGGCTCGGAGATGGCCGGCCAGACCAGCGTCACCGTGGAGTCGTTCGGCTTCAAGTACGGCCTTCCGATGGATGCCGACATGGTGATGGACGTGCGGTTCCTACCTAATCCACACTGGGTGGACGAACTGCGTTCGCAGACCGGCCAGTCACCGTCGGTCCGGGATTACGTTCTCGCCCAGTCCGGTGCCGCGGAGTTTCTGCAGACTTACTATCAACTCTTGCGGCTGGTGGCAGACGGCTACACCCGGGAGGGTAAGAGGTACATGACGGTGGCCATCGGCTGCACGGGCGGGAAGCACCGCAGCGTCGCCATCGCCGAGGCACTTGCCGGGCTGCTGACCGAGGACTCTCAACTTTCGGTGCGGGTCCTGCACCGAGATCTGGGGCGTGAATGACGTCCGCGGCGGCCACGAGTGCGACGGCCGGGTCGGGCAACCCGCGCATCGTCGCGATGGGCGGTGGACACGGTCTGTATGCGACGCTGTCTGCTGCGCGCAGGCTCACGCCGCACGTCACCGCCGTCGTCACCGTCGCTGACGACGGCGGTTCATCGGGCCGGTTGCGGTCCGAGATCGACGTCATACCGCCAGGTGATCTTCGGATGGCGCTGGCGGCTCTGGCATCGGACAGCCCGCACGGCCGACTGTGGGCCACGATCATTCAGCATCGATTCGGCGGCAGCGGCGCATTGGCGGGCCACCCGATCGGCAACCTTCTGCTCGCCGGGCTCAACGAGGTGCTCGCCGATCCGGTCGCGGCCCTCGACGAACTCGGCCACATCCTCGGGGTGAAGGGCAGGGTCCTGCCGATGTGCCCGGTGGCATTGCAGATCGAAGCCGATGTTTCCGGGCTGGAGAGTGACCCGCGGATGAGTCGGGTGATCCGCGGGCAGGTTGCGGTGGCCACCACACCCGGCAAGGTGCGGCGGGTACGCCTGCTGCCGGGCAACCCGCCGGCGACCCGACAATCCGTGGACTCGGTGCTGGCCGCCGACCTGGTGGTGCTCGGACCGGGCAGTTGGTTCACCAGTGTCATCCCGCACGTCCTCGTTCCGGCATTGGCAGACGCGCTGAAATCATCGACCGCTCGCCGTGCGCTGGTGCTCAACCTTGCCGCCGAACCCGGTGAGACCGCTGGGTTTTCGGCGGAGCGGCATATCCACGTGCTGGCCCAGCATGCTCCGGGATTGACCATTGACGACATCATCGTCGACGCGGCCAGTGTGCCCGCGGAGCGTGAACGCGATCAACTTCGCCGCACAGCGGCCCTGTTGAATGCCACGGTCTCCTTTGCCGGAGTTTCCAGACCTGGTACACCTTTACATGACCCGGCGAAGCTGGCTTCGGCATTGGACGCCTGCTTGCGGGGTGGAGAGGCTCCGACCATCACCGTACCGACCGTGGGCCCACGAGCAGGAGATGGAACAAGAGGTGATGCCCCGTGGCGATGACGGCTGAGGTCAAGGACGAACTGAGTCGCTTGGTGGTTAACTCGGTGAGCGCCCGCCGGGCTGAGGTGGCGGCACTGCTGCGCTTCGCGGGCGGCCTGCACATCGTGGCGGGCCGGGTGGTTGTTGAAGCTGAGGTGGATCTCGGCAGCGTCGCCCGCCGACTGCGCAAGGACATCCATGACCTTTACGGTTACAGCGCCGCCGTGCACGTGCTGTCGGCCAGTGGTATCCGAAAGGGCACGCGCTACGTGGTCCGGGTGGCCAAGGACGGCGAGGCGCTCGCGCGGCAGACCGGGCTGCTCGATATGCGTGGACGTCCGGTTCGCGGACTTCCCGCCCAGGTGGTCGGCGGGAGTGTCGGCGACGCCGAGGCGGCCTGGCGCGGCGCCTTTCTTGCGCACGGTTCGCTGACGGAGCCGGGTCGCTCGTCGGCACTGGAGGTCAGTTGTCCGGGACCGGAGGCGGCGCTGGCACTCGTCGGTGCCGCCCGGCGGCTGGGGATCAGTGCCAAAGCCCGCGAAGTCCGTGGCATCGACCGGGTCGTGGTGCGCGACGGGGAGGCCATTGGAAATCTACTCATCCGGATGGGCGCCCAGGACACCCGTTTGACCTGGGAGGAGCGCCGGATGCGGCGCGAGGTTCGGGCAACCGCCAACCGGCTGGCCAATTTCGACGATGCCAATCTGCGCCGTTCGGCGCGTGCCGCGGTTGCCGCGGCCGCGCGGGTGGAGCGCGCCCTGGATATCCTCGCCGACACGGTTCCGCACCATTTGGCGGCCGCCGGGCGTTTGCGGGTGGAGCATCGGCAGGCCTCCCTCGAAGAGCTGGGACGGCTCGCCGACCCGCCGATGACCAAAGATGCCGTCGCGGGGCGCATCCGGCGCCTGTTGTCGATGGCTGACCGTAAGGCAAAACAGGACGGGATTCCCGACACCGAATCGGCGGTCACCCCGGATCTCCTCGACGACGCCTGATCCGCGGATACGGGAGAACCCAGCGCCGAACTTACCGTGCCGCAGGCGATTTGGGTTGATCGGCCTCCAGCGCCCAACGAATTCCGCTCACTAAAACGCGCCCCGACAGCCGAATCGCGGTGGCTTCCACCGGCGGCAGATACGGAAGCCGCAGCGGCAGACGTGCCCACGCGGGCAGCATTGACACCGACGTCGCCGCGATGACTCCGTAGGGCAGGCGAGCCATCAGTGGCAGCGGGGGAGTGACTAGGAGGAAGCGGGCCGCTTCGCGGGCGGCCTCGGTGCTGCGCAACTCGCTGCGGTAGTCGGCGATCCGCGCCCGCAGTTCGGCCTCGGTGCGCGGCGGGTCGAGGACCCCGAGTGCGGCGGCAACTCGGGCGGTGTCGGCGACGTAGGCGTCGCGGCCGTCCTGATCGAGCGGAGCGGCCCCGTAAAGCTGATAGGCCAGCAGGAAGCTGTCCACCTCTGCGATGTGGACCCACTGCAGCAGGTGGGGGTCGTCGGCCCGGTAAGCACGACCATCGGGTGCTGTGCCGTGCACGCGTCGGTGGATGCCGCGAACCTTGTCGACCGCTCGCCGCGCGTCGGTGGCGGTGCCGAAGGTGGTGACGGCAAGGAAGGTGCTGGTGCGCTGGAGGCGCCCCCAGGGGTCGCCACGGTAGTCGGAATGTTGTGCGACGCCGGCCATCGCCAGCGGATGCAACGATTGGAGCAGCAGCGCTCGCAGGCCGCCGACGAACATCGAGGCATCACCATGCACGCGGCGGATCGGTCGGTCTTCGGCGAACCAGCGCGAGCCGGGAGCCTCGTGGATCCGGGTTCGGTTACGGGGGCCCTCGGGCCCTGCGACCATCGTGAACAGACCCCGGCCAAGCCGCTCCCGCAGCCGGTCGACGTCACGGTCAAAATTCAGCGGCAAACCCATGCTCATACGGTACGCGGTCGGGTCCCGAGCACCCCACGCGCTCAGGTACCGGAACCGGGGACAGGGTTCCTGGCCCGCCGGGGTCATCGCGCTACTAGGCTGACTCAGCGAACCGCTCGATTGCGCGGTTCGCCGGGAAAGCTAGCAGCGACTAGAGGAGACATGACGTGACGATCCGGGTTGGCGTGAACGGTTTCGGCCGCATCGGACGCAACTTCTACCGGGCCCTGGCGACCCAGCAGTCTGAAGGCAAGGCCGCCGACATCGAGATCGTCGCCGTCAACGACCTCACCGACAACGCCACGCTGGCGCATCTGCTGAAATTCGACTCCATCCTGGGTCGGCTACCCGAGGATGTCCTGCTTGACGGCGACACCCTGGTCATCGGCACCCGGCGGGTGAAGGCCCTGGAGGTCAAGGAGGGGCCGGCCGCGATTCCGTGGGGTGATCTCGGCGTCGATGTCGTCATCGAATCCACCGGTATCTTCACCGATGCCCGGGCGCGCGGCCATCTGGAGTCCGGCGCCAGGAAGGTGATCATCTCCGCTCCGGCAAAGGATGAGGACATCACCATCGTGCTCGGCGTCAACGACGATAAGTACGACGGCAGTCAGAACGTCATCTCGAACGCCTCCTGCACCACCAACTGTCTTGGACCGCTCGCGAAGGTGGTTAACGACGAGTTCGGAATCGTCCGCGGCCTGATGACCACCATCCACGCCTATACCCAGGATCAGAACCTCCAGGACGCGCCGCACAAGGACCTGCGCCGGGCTCGGGCCGCCGCGCTGAACATCGTTCCGACCTCCACCGGCGCCGCCAAGGCCATCGGCCTGGTGCTGCCCGAATTGAAGGGCAAGTTGGACGGCTATGCGCTGCGGGTGCCGATCCCAACCGGGTCGGTTACCGATCTGACCGTCGAGTTGAAGAAAGGCGCGTCCGTCGCCGAGATCAACGCCGCGCTCAAAGCTGCTGCCGACGGGCCGATGAAAGGCATCCTGAAGTACTACGACGCCCCTATCGTCTCCAGCGACATCGTCACCGACCCGCACAGCTCGATCTTCGATTCAGGACTGACCAAAGTTATCGACAACCAGGCCAAGGTGGTGTCCTGGTACGACAACGAGTGGGGCTACTCCAACCGGCTCGTCGACCTCGTCGGCCTGGTGGGCAAGTCCCTCTAGCCGTGACTGTCAAGGGTCTCCCCGAACTGCTCGCCGAGGGTGTGGCGGGCCGCGGCATCTTGGTGCGCTGCGATCTCAACGTCCCGCTCGACGCCACCGGTGCCATCACCGATACCGGTCGCATCGATGCATCGGTGGCGACCCTCAAGGCGCTCTCCGACGCCGGCGCCAAGGTGATCGTGACCGCGCATCTGGGCCGTCCGGAAGGTGAACCGGATCCGCGGTACTCGCTGAAGCCGGTCGCCGCCGAGCTGGCCGCCAAGTTGGGCCGACACGTCCAACTGGCCGGCGATGTCGTGGGTACCGATGCGCTGGCGCGTGCCGAGGGCCTGACTGACGGGGACATCCTGCTGTTGGAGAACATCCGATTCGATCCGCGCGAGGCCAGCAAGGACGAAGTGCAGCGAAAGGAGCTGGCCAAGGCCCTTGTTGAGCTGGTCGGTGCTGACGGCGCTTTTGTCTCCGACGGTTTCGGCGTAGTGCACCGCAAGCAAGCCTCGGTCTACGACGTCGCGACGCTGTTGCCGCACTACGCCGGCACGCTGGTGGCCGCCGAGGTGAAGGTGCTCGAGCAACTGAGCACGGCCGGTGGGCGGCCGTACGCCGTGGTTCTCGGTGGTTCAAAGGTCTCCGACAAGCTCGCCGTCATCGAGAACCTGGCGGCTCGGGCCGACAGCCTGATCATCGGCGGCGGTATGTGTTTCACGTTCCTCGCCGCCCAAGGGGTACCGGTCGGCACGTCCTTGCTGCAGGAAGAGATGATCGGCACCTGTCGGCGGCTGCTCGAGGAATACGGTGACGTCATCCACCTGCCCACCGACTTCGTCGTCGCAAGTGAGTTCGCCGCCGACTCGACACCCGAAACGGTTGCCGCCGAGCAGATCCCGGCCCAGAAGATGGGTCTCGATATCGGTCCCGGATCGGTGAAAAGATTCACCACCCTGCTGTCCAATGCCCGGACAATCTTCTGGAACGGACCGATGGGGGTCTTCGAGTTCCCGGCGTTCGCGGCCGGCACCACCGGCGTGGCGGAGGCGATCATCGGGGCAACTGCCAAGGGTGCCTTCAGTGTCGTGGGCGGCGGTGACTCGGCAGCCGCGGTGCGCCTGCTCGGCCTACCCGAGGAAGGTTTCTCACACATATCCACCGGAGGCGGGGCGTCGCTGGAGTACCTCGAGGGCAAGGCGCTGCCCGGCATCGAAATACTCGACTAGGAGAACCGTGTCTCGTAAACCGCTCATCGCCGGCAACTGGAAGATGAACCTCAACCACTTCGAGGCGATCGCCCTGGTGCAGAAAATCGCTTTCGCGCTGCCCGACAAATACTTCGACAAGGTCGACGTCACCGTCATCCCGCCGTTCACCGATCTGCGAAGCGTGCAGACCCTGGTCGATGGTGACAAGTTGCGGCTGACCTATGGCGCGCAGGACGTCTCGCAGTACGACTCTGGCGCCTATACCGGCGAAATCAGCGGCGCATTCCTAGCCAAGCTGGGCTGCACCTTCGTCGTTGTTGGACACTCTGAGCGGCGTACCTATCACCACGAAGACGACGGCCTGGTCGCGGCGAAAGCCGCCGCTGCGTTCCGACATGGGCTGACCCCGATCGTGTGTATCGGCGAACACCTCGATGTTCGAGAGGCCGGAAACCACGTCGAGCACAACATCAATCAACTTCGCGGATCGTTGGCCGGCCTCACCGACGAGCAGTTGACGACCGTTGTGATCGCCTACGAGCCGGTCTGGGCGATCGGAACCGGCCGGGTGGCCAGCGCCGGGGACGCACAGGAGGTCTGCGCCGCCATCCGGACCGAGTTGGCCGCCCTCGCCTCGCCACAGATCGCCGCCGGTGTTCGCGTGCTCTATGGCGGCTCGGTGAACGCCAAGAATGTCGGCGAGATCGTCGCCCAACCCGACGTTGACGGCGCATTGGTGGGTGGCGCCGCACTGGAGGGTGAGCAATTCGCCACGCTGAGCGCGATCGCCGCTGGTGGGCCCCTGCCCTGACGGCAGGAAGAATTCTCGCCCCCAGGGGGCGGCGCCACCCGTGCCCGAGCAGCCCTGGTTGACCGGGTATCCTGTACTCATGGTTGTGGCCCTCGAGATCATCCTTGTGATCACCAGCCTCCTGATCGTGTTGCTGGTGCTGTTGCACCGCGCCAAGGGCGGCGGCCTGTCGACGCTGTTCGGCGGTGGCGTGCAGTCCAGCCTCTCCGGATCGACGGTGGTCGAGAAGAACCTCGACCGGCTCACCCTGTTCGTCACCGGAATCTGGCTGGTCACCATCGTCGGCATGGCGCTTCAGATCAAGTACCGCTGACCGCCCCGGCGGCGCGCAGCGATCACTGACGAATGGCCGGATCGTCGCCCCGGGAGTCCCCGGCATCAGAGGCGGCCCTGGAACCGATCGGTGCCGTGCATCGCACCCAGGTTGGCCGGGAAGACACCGAACCGATGCGGGCCGACATCCGGATGCTCGGTGCCATTCTGGGTGAGACGGTGCGAGAGCAGAGTGGCGAGCAGGTGTTCGACCTCGTCGAGCGAGCCCGGGTGGAGTCCTTCCGGGTGCGGCGCTCCGAGATCGACCGTGCCGAGATGGCGAAGATCTTCTCGAATATCGACATTCACCGCGCCATCCCGGTGATCCGGGCCTTCAGTCATTTTGCCCTGCTGGCCAATGTTGCCGAGGACATCCACCGCGAGCGCCGCCGCGCTGTGCACGTGGCCGCGGGTGAACCGCCCATTGACAGCACGCTCGCCGCGACCTACGCCAAGCTCGACGCCGCGAGTCTGGACGCCCAGACGGTGGCGGTCGCGTTGCGCGACGCGCTGGTATCGCCGGTCATCACCGCGCACCCGACCGAGACCCGCCGCCGCACCGTGTTCGACACCCAGAACCGCATCACCAGCCTGATGCGGCTGCGGTTGCACGGATACGATGAGACCGAGGACGGTCGGCTCATCGACACCGAACTTCGCCGGCACATCCTCACGCTCTGGCAGACTGCCCTGATCCGGTTGTCGCGCTTGAAGATTGCCGATGAGATTGAATCCGGACTGCGGTATTACCCGGCGTCGTTTTTCGAAGTGATCCCGAAGGTCAATGCCGCGGTCCGCGATGCTCTGCGCGACCGTTGGCCCGATGCCGATCTGCTACCTCAGCCGATCCTGCGGCCCGGATCCTGGATCGGCGGCGATCGTGACGGCAACCCGAACGTGACCGCCGACGTCGTTGAGATGGCCACCGGCCGGGCCGCCGCCACTGCCCTGGGCCACTATTTCGGCGAGCTGGCACTGTTGGAGCAGGAGCTGTCAATGTCGGCCCGGTTGGTGACGATCGACCCTGACCTGGCCGCGCTGGCCGCTGGGTGTGCCGAGGCCGACCGTGTCGACGAGCCTTACCGTTGCGCGCTGCGGGTGGTCCGTGCCAGGCTGACCGCCACCGCCGCCGAGATCCTCACGAGCGCCCCCGAGCACACCCTGGACCTGAGTCTGCGTCCCTATCTCAATGCCGACGAGATGGCGGCCGACCTCACCGTCATCGACGCCTCGTTGCGCGCGCACGGCGGCAGATTGCTGGCTGATGATCGGCTGGCCCGGCTACGCGACGGACTTGAGGTTTTCGGATTCCACCTGTGCGGGCTGGACATGCGGCAAAACTCCGAGACCCACGAGCAGGTGGTGACCGAACTTCTGGCGTGGGCCGGTGTCCATCCGGATTACCCCTCGTTATCTGAGCCGCAGCGGATCGAGGTTCTGGTCTCGGAGCTTTCCACCCGGCGCCCACTGGTGGGTGAAGGCGCGGATCTGTCGGCGGTGGCGCGCAAGGAACTCGATATTCTCTGCGCGGCCGCCCGTGCTGTGCGGTCCCTGGGTGCTGAAGCGGTACCGGCGTACATCATCTCGATGTGCCAGTCGGTGTCGGATCTGCTTGAGGCCGCGCTGCTACTCAAAGAAGCGGGCCTGCTTGATCTTTCGGGCGAGAATCCCTACGTACCAATGGCAATCGTGCCGCTGTTTGAGACCATCGACGATCTCCAGCGCGGCGCCGCCATCGTAAAGTCCGCCCTCGACGTCCCGCTCTATCGGGCGATGATCGACGCTCGAGGTCACGTCCAAGAGGTGATGCTGGGGTACTCCGACTCCAACAAGGACGGTGGCTATTTCGCGGCGAACTGGGCGTTGTACCGGGCCGAACTGAACCTGGTGCAGTTGGCAAGGACGTCTGCGATCCGGCTGCGGTTGTTCCATGGTCGCGGTGGAACGGTGGGTCGTGGCGGCGGCCCGAGTTACGACGCAATTCTGGCTCAGCCGCCCGGTGCAGTGAACGGTTCCCTGCGGCTCACCGAGCAGGGCGAGGTGATCGCCGCCAAGTACGCCGAACCGCGTATCGCCCATCGCAACCTGGAGAGCCTTGTCGCGGCGACCCTGGAGTCGACACTGCTTGACGTCGAGGGTCTTGGCGACGGTGCGGAGTCGGCCTACCGGGTGCTCGACGAGATCGCGGCCCGCGCGCAGCGGTGCTATTCCGAATTGGTCCACCACACAGCGGGATTCGTCGAGTATTTCGAGCAATCGACGCCGGTCAGCGAGATCGGTGCGCTCAACATCGGCAGCCGGCCGGCACAGCGAAAGGCGACGACGGCGATCTCTGATCTGCGGGCGATCCCGTGGGTGCTGGCCTGGAGCCAGTCTCGGGTGATGCTGCCCGGCTGGTACGGCACCGGCACGGCGGTGACCGACTGGATCGCCGACGGCGCCGAGGAAGCTCAGCAGCGGGTGCAGGTGCTGCGTGACCTCTACCGCCGTTGGCCATTCTTCCGAACGGTGCTGTCCAATATGGCGCAGGTGCTGGCCAAGTCCGACCTGGGTCTGGCAGCCCGATACGCCGACCTGGTAGCGGACGCCGATGTGCGGGATCGGGTGTTCGGGATGATTGCGGCCGAGCACGCTCGCACCATCGGCATCCACAAGCTGATCACCGGCAACGAAGATCTGCTTGCCGACAACCCGGCGTTGGCTCGTTCGGTATTCAACCGGTTTCCCTACCTTGAGCCACTCAACCATCTTCAGGTGGAGTTACTGCGGCGCTACCGGGCAGGCGATGACAGCGAACTGGTTCAACGGGGGATCCTGTTGACGATGAGCGGATTGGCCTCCGCGTTGCGCAACAGCGGCTGACATCTCCGGATCGGCGTACAGTCCGAGGCAAGGGACCAGGCAGGCCCCACAAGCCAAAGGTGTCAATGGTGTCTGATAAGTCCCCGCGTCAAGCGATGTCGAAGAAACCCGGCAAGTCCCTCAAAGAGAAGCGTGCCGCCAAACGCGCCAAGGGCGACACCACACCGGTCGACAACATCCTCAACGCCAAGAAGCGCTGAACCCGCAGTTCGCTCGGGCTGAGTCGGCTATTTGACGATGGTGAACTGCATCAGGTTGACGATCCCTTTGCGGAACCCGTCGGCGCACCCGATCATGTACTTGTCGTAGTCGTCGTAGGCGAGCTGCCCGGAGACCCGGATGGCCTCGTCGCGGTGAGCGACCAGGTTGGCGTGCCAGATGTCCAGTGTGCGGGCGTAGTGCTGACCCAGTTCTTGGATGCGCTCGATTTTGAATCCGGCCTCCGAGGTGCGCGCTTTGATGATCTCCGGCGAGGGCAGTCGGCAGCCGGGGAAAATCGTCTTGGCCATGAACAGAATGAACTTCAAATCGCTGATGGTCAGGGCGATTCCGTTATCGCGGTAGAAGTCGATGTCGTGCGCGACGATCGTGTGCAGCAGGATGCGTCCGTCCTCGGGCAGTGCGGCGTACATCTTCCGGAAGAACTCAGGGTAGGTCTCAAACCCGAAGTGCTCGAACGAGCCGATCATGAAGACGCGATCGACCTTGCCCTCGAATTCCTGCCAGGCCTGGAACCGGACCTCTTTGGTGCGATCACCCGGCAATCCCGCGAAGAGTTCTTTCACATGCTCGTACTGGTTCTTGCTGATGGTCAGTCCGATCACGTTGACGTCGTACTTTTCCGCCGCCCGGGCCAGCGCTGACCCCCAGCCGCAGCCGATGTCGAGAACCGTCATGCCGGGCTTCAGATCCAACTTGCCCAGCACCAGGTCGATCTTCGCCATCTGGGCCTGCTCGAGTGTGTAGCTGTCCTCGGCAAAGTAGGCGCAGGTGTAGGTCAGCGTCGGGTCCAGGAACAGGCTGAAAAAGTCATCGGACAGGTCGTAGTGGGCTTGGACATCCTTGTAGGACTGCTGCAGGTCGCTCACAGATTCTCTCGATTCATCTCGAAGGCTTCGTCAGCACGTGATGGAGGCCGGTGGCGTTGAGCGAAGGACTCTGCGCTGCGGTGAACATCCGGTGCAGTTCCAGAGTTTACCCCGCCGACGGATAGAGGACTATTTCAGAGATTCGGGCTGTTCAGCCCGCGCGCCGCGGCGGCGTCAAGCAGCCACAGCGTGTTTTGAAGGCCGATCGCTCCAGCGGCGGGCAGGTCCACCGGGTCGGCTCCGGCCACCGCGCCGGCCACTGCGTCGGCTTTGGCGGCCCCCGACACCACCAGCCAGACATCCCGGGACCGGCGCACGGCGGGCAGTGTCAGCGTGATCCGGCGGGGCGGCGGTTTGGGCGAATCCGGGACGCCGACGACCATCCGGTGGGTCTCCCGCACCGCCGGAGTGTCCGGGAACAGCGAGTTGACGTGACCTTCGCCGCCCATGCCGAGCAGGTGCACATCGAAGACCGGCGTCGGCTCCCCGGCGTCGGCGAGTGCGGCCAGGGTGTCGGAGTAGGCCGCCGCGGCCGCGTCGAGATCGCCGCCGAATTCGCCGTCGTCGGCCGGCATCGGGTGGATGTTGCCAGCCGGGATGTCCACGTGGTCGAGCAGAGCCTCGCGGGCCTGCTTCTCGTTGCGCTCGCCGTCGTCGCGGGGCACGTAGCGGTCATCGCCCCAGAACAGGTGGACTCGTGCCCAGTCGAGGTCGTGTGCGCGCAATCGGGTGAGAAGTCCGATACCGGTGCCGCCGCCGGTTAGGACGATCAGCGCGCGTCCACGTTCTGCGATCGCCCTGGCGATCGCCGCCGCCAACCGGTCGCCGGTGGCTGCCACCAGTGCGTCGGTATCGGGATAGGTGTCGACGCGCATACCCACCGTCAAGCGTTCCCGCCCGTCGGGTACTGAACCTTCTCGATGCCGGCCAGCGCCCCGTGGTAGACCTCGTCGGCGTCGAGTCGGCGCAGATCCTCGGCAAGACATTCGCGGGTCTCGCGGCGCTGCAGCGGTAGCTGCGCCGCGGGACGACCGGTGCGGGTCAGGGTGGCTGTGGATCCGTCCTGCGGGCGGCTCAACGTGATGGTCTCGCTGGGTCGGATCAGCTCCACTTTGAGGTCACCGATCTCGCGTCTGACGGTTCCCCCGATGCGGCTCGCCAGCCAGCCGGCCAAGATGTCGAGAGCCGGCTCTTCTTCCCGGCCGGACACCAGCGCGGAGCTGACCTCCTCGTACGGCGGCTGGTCCAGTGCCGAAGCGAGCAGTGCCCGCCAGTAGGTGATCCGGCTCCATGCCAGGTCGGTGTCACCCTGTGCGTAGCCCCGCAGCCGGCTGCGCAATGACTCCAACGGATTCGGTGCGCCAGTCGCGTCGGTGATACGGCGAACAGCCAAGCGGCCCAACGGATCCTGTGACGGCACCTCCGGGCAGGTTCCCGGCCACCACGCCACCACCGGGGTATCCGGCAGCAGGAAGGGCAACACCACACTGCTGGCGTGCGATGCCAGCGGACCGGAGGTGCGCAGCACCACCACTTCACCGGCGCCGGCGTCACCGCCGACGCGGAGTTGGCCGTCCAGGCGTGGTTCGGAGGCCAGCCGATCGGTGGGCACCACCACGATGATCCGGCAGGGATGCTCCCGACTGGCCGAGGTGGCGGCGTCGATGGACTCCTCCACGAGGTCCTCGGTGTCGGGCGCCACCACCAGGGTCAGCACCCGACCGAGGGTGATCGCGCCGCCCTCCTCGCGCAGCGAGGTGATTCGCTTGTTGACGTCGTTGGTCGTGGTATCCGGCAGGTCGACGATCACAGGTGGTTCCTCCTTGCGCGAGCACTCGTCGGGTACCGGTTGGTCATGGCCGCCGCCAGGTCCGACCGGACCGCGCAAGCATCTCGACCGCAGAATCCGGTCCCCAGGTGCCGGATTCGTAGGGATCGGGTGTGCCGTGTGCGGCCCAGTACTCCAGCGCCGGATCCAGGATTTTCCAGGACAATTCGACCTCGGTGGCGACCGGGAACAGCGAGGGCTCTCCGAGCAGCACGTCGAGGATCAGGCGTTCGTAAGCTTCCGGTGAGTCCTCGGCGAAAGCCGAACCGTAGGAGAAGTCCATGTTGACGTCGCGCACCTCCATGGCGCTGCCCGGAACCTTCGAACCGAAGCGCAAGGTGATGCCCTCATCGGGTTGCACGCGGAATACCAATGCGTTCTGACCGAGTTCCTCGGTCATGGTGGCGTCGAACGGCAGATGTGGAGCACGCTTGAACATCAGCGCGATCTCGGTGACCCGACGGCCCAGGCGTTTTCCGGTGCGCAGGTAGAACGGCACGCCCGCCCAGCGCCGGGTGTCGACCTCCAGGGCGATCGCTGCGAACGTCTCCGTGGTGGACGTCGAGGAGAAGCCCTCTTCGTCGAGCAGGCCGACCACCTTCTCGCCGCCCTGCCAGCCGGCGGCATACTGCCCTCGCGCGGTGGTCAGGTCCAGCGGTTCGGCCAGTCGGGTGGCGGCAAGCACTTTGATCTTCTCGGCTTTGACCTCCTCGGGTCCGAAACTGACCGGCTCTTCCATCGCCGTCAGGGCCAGCAGTTGCAGCAGGTGATTCTGGATCACGTCGCGAGCGGCCCCGATGCCGTCGTAGTAGCCGGCCCGGCCGCCCAGGCCGATGTCCTCGGCCATGGTGATCTGCACGCTGTCGACGTAGTGGCTGTTCCAGATGGGTTCGTAAAGCTCATTGGCGAAGCGCAGGGCGAGGATGTTCTGCACCGTCTCCTTGCCCAGGTAGTGGTCGATCCGGAAGACCGACTCCTCCGGGAACACGCTGTTGACCACCTGGTTCAGTTCGATCGCACTGTGCAGGTCGCTGCCGAACGGCTTTTCGATCACCACCCGGCTCCAGCGGCCTTCCTTCGGGTCGGCCAGTCCCGACTTCTTGAGTTGCTCGCAGACCACCGGGAAGGCCTTGGGCGGGACCGACAGATAGAAGGCGTGATTGCCTCCGGTGCCACGCTGGGAATCGAGTTTCGACAGGGTGTCAGCCAGCGCAACGAACGAAGCGTCGTCGTCGAAACTGCCCTGTACGAAACGGAATCCCTCCGCCAGTCGATCCCATACCTCCTGGCGGAACGGTGTGCGGGCGTGTTGTTTGACCGCGTCGTAGACAATCTTGCCGAAGTCCTGGTCTGCCCAGTCCCGGCGGGCGAATCCCACAAGTGAGAACGACGGCGGAAGAAGACCGCGGTTGGCAAGGTCATAGATCGCCGGCATCAGCTTTTTCCGGGCCAGGTCGCCGGTGACACCGAAGATGACGACACTGCACGGACCGGCGATCCGTGGCATCCGCTTGTCGCGCTTGTCCCGCAACGGGTTACGCCAACCGGCCGGACCGGTCACCGGGATCGACATGGTCGTGGACGTCATCGTGTCGCGGCGTCCAACTGGCCCTGGGTCGCGTCGAGCAGTTCCTGCCAGGACTTCTCGAACTTGTCGACGCCGTCGTCCTCAAGATGGCGGAACACATCGCTCAGGTCGATGCCGACCGCCTCAAGGTCGTCGAACACCACCTGCGACTGCGGACCGGTTCCGGAAAGTGTGTCACCGGTGACCACGCCATGGTCTGCAACGGCGTCGAGGGTTTTCTCCGGCATGGTGTTGACCGTGTTCGGACCGACCAGTTCGGTGACATAGAGCGTGTCGGAGTAGTCCGGGTTCTTAACCCCGGTGGACGCCCACAGCGGGCGTTGAACCCAGCCGCCGGCCTCGGCAAGCGCCGTCCAGCGCCCACCCGAGCAGAACACCTCTTCGTAGGCGGCGTAGGCGAGCCGGGCATTGGCCACGCCGGCCAGCCCGCGCAGTGCGAGCGCCTCGTCGGTGCCGATCGCCTCCAGTCTCTTGTCGATTTCGGTGTCGACCCGGGAGACGAAGAACGACGCAACGGAATGGATGGTGTTCAGGTCGTGGCCGGCCTGCTGTGCGGCTTCCAGGCCGGACAGGTAGGCGTCCATGACCGCGCGGTGTCGCTCGACGGAGAAGATCAGTGTCACGTTCACCGAAATGCCCTCGGCCAGAACGGCGGTGATGGCCGGCAGACCGGCCAGTGTCGCGGGAATCTTGATCAGCGTGTTGGGCCGGTCAACGATCTTCCACAGTTCGATCGCCTGCAGGATCGTCTTGTCGGTGTCGTGGGCCAACCGCGGATCGACCTCGATGGAGACCCGACCGTCGACCCCGTTGGAGGTCCGGTACTGCGGCCGCAGCACATCGCAGGCCTCCCGCACGTCGTCGGTGGTCGCGGTTCGGATGGTGGCGTCGACATCGGCACCGCGGGAAGCCAGTTCGCTGACCTGTGCGGCGTATGCGGTGCCCGTGGACAGCGCAGCCTGAAAGATCGAGGGGTTGGTGGTGACGCCCACCACGCTCTTGGTGTTGATGAGTTCGGCAAGGTTTCCCGACCGCAGTCGGTCGCGGGACAGGTCGTCGAGCCAGACGGAAACGCCCGCCTCGGACAGCTCCGCCAGGTTTCGGTTCTGTGTCATGTGAAATCTCCCTCGGTGTTGTGGATCGGCTGCGAGTTGTGGGTTAGCTGTTGATTGCGCGTTCCGCGGCGGCGGCGACCGCCTCGGGTGTGAATCCGAATTCGCGGAACAGGGTCTTATCGTCGGCCGAGGCGCCGTAGTGCTCCAGCGACACGATCTCACCGCCGGCGACGAATTTGTACCAGCTCTGTGCGATCCCGGCTTCCACCGCCACCCTCGCCGACGTCGTGGGTGGCAGCACACTGTCACGGTACTTCTGCGGTTGGGCCTCAAACCATTCAACGCAGGGCATCGACACCACTGCGGCCCGGATGTTCCTCTCGGCCAGCAACTTCCGGGACTCGACGGCGAGCTGCAGTTCCGACCCGGTCGCAATGATGATGACATCGGCGTCGGTGGCGTCACCGCCACCGAGGACGTAGCCGCCGCGGGCCACGCCGTCGCTGCTGGTGCCCTCCAGTACGGGCACTCCCTGACGAGTGAGGATGAATCCGACGGGCCCGCTGCCCGTGTCGCGCGCGATGATCGCGCGCCAGGCGAAGGCGGTCTCGTTCGGGTCACCCGGACGAACCACCGACAGATTCGGGATGGCTCGCAGGGCTGCCAGGTGCTCGACGGGTTGATGCGTCGGACCGTCCTCGCCGAGTCCGATCGAGTCGTGGGTCCAGATGTAGATCGGATCGATGTCCATCAACGCGGCCAGCCGCACTGCCGGACGCATGTAGTCGGAGAACTGCATGAAGGTGCCGCCGAAGGCGCGGGTAGGGCCGTGCAGCACGATGCCGGACAGGATCGAACCCATCGCGTGTTCGCGGATGCCGAAGTGCAATACCCGGCCGTACCAGTCGGCGGTGTAGTCCTCCGTTGATATCGACGGCGGACCGAACGACTTCACGTTGTTGATGGTGGTGTTGTTGCTGCCGGCGAGATCCGCCGAGCCGCCCCACAGTTCCGGCAACTTAGGTGCCACGTCGTTGAGCACCTGACCGAACGCGGCTCGGGTGGCGACCGCTTTGGATCCCGGCTCCCAGTGCGTCAGATCGGCGTCCCAGCCGGCCGGCAACTCCCGGGCCAGCAGGCGGTCGAGGAGCTTCTTGCGCTCCGGTTCGCGGGTGGCCCAGGCGTCGAATCCGCTCTGCCAGCTCTCGTGGGCCGCCCGACCGCGATCGGCCAACGCTCGGGTGTGGGCGATGACGTCGTCGGCGACCTCGAAGTTGCGATCCGGGTCGAAGCCGAGAATCCGCTTGGTGGCTGCAACCTCCTCGGCGCCGAGGGCCGAGCCGTGAACCCCGCCGGTGTTCATCTTGGTCGGGGCCGGGTAGCCGATGATGGTGCGCACCGCGATGAACGAGGGCTTATCGGTGACCTTCTTCGCCGCTTCGACCGCTTTCTCGATGCCGACGACGTTCTCGCCGCCCTCAACGACCTGGACATGCCAGCCGTACGCCTCATAGCGCGCCGGAGTGTCTTCGGTGAACGCGATATTGGTGTCGTGTTCGATGGAGATCTCGTTGTCGTCCCAGAAGACGATCAGGTTTCCCAGTTGCTGAGTCCCGGCCAGCGAGCACGCCTCGCTGGTGACGCCCTCCTCCATATCGCCGTCGGAGGCGATCACATAGATGTAGTGATCGAAGGGGCTGGCACCGGGCGCGGCGTCGGGATCGAACAGGCCGCGCTCGAAGCGAGCGGCCATTGCCATGCCGACCGCCGAGGCGAGCCCCTGGCCGAGCGGGCCGGTGGTGATCTCCACACCCCTGGTGTGTCCGAACTCCGGATGCCCGGGGGTCTTGGAGTTCCAGGTACGCAGCGCCTCGATGTCGGAGAGTTCCAGGCCGAATCCGCCCAGGTACAGCTGAATGTAGAGGGTGAGGCTGCTGTGGCCGCAGGACAGGACGAAACGGTCGCGACCCAGCCACCCGGTGTCGCCGGGATCGTGCTGCATCACTCGCTGGAACAGGGTGTAGGCCAGCGGTGCCAAGCTCATCGCGGTGCCGGGGTGGCCGTTGCCGACCTTCTGAACGGCATCGGCCGCCAGCACCCGCGCGGTGTCGACGGCGCGTGAGTCGAGGGCGCTCCAGTCGCCGGGGTGGTGGGGTTTGGTGAGCGCGGAAATCTCGTCGAGCGTTGTCACGGAGTCACTCCTGGGGAAGTCGTTGAGCTGGCAACCCGGTCTCCAGCACACCCTAATCCCGGAATTGCACCCGGCAGTACCGAATCGGCAGGCTGGCGGTCTACCATCGTCGGTAGTAGATCCGGGGCGGTTGACAGCAACCCGTCCGTGAGGAGTTGATTGCGTGAACATTCGCGAAGGCCACCGCGCCAGCCCGGCGGGCGTCGCGCGGTCGGGTCGAGTTCGCCCCACGCTTTTCGGCTACATCGCGCTGACAAAACCCCGGGTCATCGAGCTGTTGTTGGTGACCACGATCCCGGCGATGCTGCTCGCCAACCGGGGTTCGGTGGATCTGGTTCTGATTTTCAACACCCTCTTCGGGGGCATGCTGGCCGCCGGCGGGGCCAACGCCCTGAACTGTGTCGCCGACGCCGACATCGACAAGGTCATGAAGCGCACCGCGGGTCGGCCACTGGCCCTGGCGACGGTGCCGCGCAGCCACGCGCTGATCTTCGGGCTAGCGCTGTCGGTGGCCTCGTTCTTCTGGTTGTGGTGGACCACCAACCTGTTGTCGGCCCATCTGGCGGCGGCGACCATCGCCTTTTACGTGTTGGTCTACACGCTGCTGCTCAAGCGCCGCACATCGCAGAACGTCGTCTGGGGTGGAGCCGCGGGCTGCATGCCGGTGATGATCGGCTGGTCGGCGGCCACCGGCACCGTCGGATGGCAGGCGCTGGTGATGTTCGCCATCATCTTCTTCTGGACCCCGCCGCACACCTGGGCGCTGGCCATGCGCTACAAGGAGGACTACGCGGCCGCCGGGGTTCCGATGCTGCCCGTGGTCGCCACCGAACGCCAGGTGACCACCCAGATCGTGGTTTACACCTGGCTGACGGTGGCCGCCACCCTGGCTCTCGTTCCGGCCGCGGGGTGGTTGTACGCATCGGTGGCGGTACTGGCCGGCGCATGGTTCCTGACCCTGGCGCACCGTCTGCACGCCGGGGTGCGCCGCGGTGAGGCAGTCAAGCCGCTGAAGCTGTTCCTGCAGTCCAATAATTACTTGTCGGCGGTGTTCTGCGCGCTGGCCGCTGATTCAGTGCTGGCGTTACCAACGCTGTTCGGCTGAGCTACTTCAGGGCAGCAGCACGACGGATCCCGTGGTTCTGCGGGCCTCGAGGTCGCTGTGGGCACGGTCGGACTCGGCCAGTGGGTAGCGCCCGCCAACGGTGATGGAGATCGATCCTTCGGCTATCGCATCCAGTACTTCGCCCGCGCGCCAAGCAAATTCGTCCGGTGTGCGGACGAAATGCACCAGGCTTGGCCGAGTCAACGAGACTGATCCGGCGGCGCTGAGCCGCTGCGGGTCGACTGGTGGCACCGGTCCACTGGCCGCACCGAATAGGGCCAGGGTGCCGCGCACCGCAAGGCTCGCCAGGCTGGCATCGAAGGTCGAGGCACCCACCCCGTCGTACACCGCGGCCACACCGTGGGAGTTGGTCAGCTCACGCACCCGGGCGCCGAACTCGTTCGGGTCGTCGGGGTAGTCGAGCACCTCCACGGCGCCGGCCTGCCGGGATGTCTCGGCCTTCTCCGGAGTCGACGCGGTGGTGATGACCCTGGCCCCCAGGGTGGTCGCCCACTGGGTGAGGATCAGGCCGACCCCGCCGGCACCGGCGTGCACCAAAATGAGATCGCGCGGCTGTACCTGGTAGACCGACTTGATCAGGTAGTGCGCCGTCATGCCCTTCAGTAGAGCTGAAGCGACAACGTCGGACTGTACGGATTCTGGCACGTAGGCGACGAAATCAGCTGGTGCGATGCAGTATTCGGCATACGCGCCCACGGCGTTAGCGGTGACTACGCGGTCGCCGACACTGATCGCCGGCACGTCGTCGCCGAGCGCCGCTACGGTGCCGCACACCTCGGTGCCCACCACATAGGGCAATGCCCGCGGGTAGATCCCGGAACGGAAATAGGTGTCGATGTAATTGACCCCGATGGCATCGGACTTGATCAGCACTTCGCCGGGGCCGGGGGAGGGCACGGGTTTCTCGACGTAGCGCAGGACTTCAGGACCGCCCGTCTCGGCGACTTCGACAGCATGCATGTCACTATCATCGCTGTTGTGAGGTCGCAATGAAGCTGTCACGGCCGGATGTCTTCCATCCCCGTATTGTTTTAGCGTCGTGTCGAGGATCGGTTGACGGCGATTTCGATGACGCCGGTCTCGATGACGCCGGTCTCATCGGCGCCCTCCGCCGGCGCGGGTTGTTCGCGAGGTTTGCGCCCTGGGATGACCCGCAGACCGAGAAGGCCGACCTGGTGATCCTGCGCGCCGTGTCCGACCTCGTCGAGCGCCGCGAGGAATTCCTGGCCTGGACCACCAGGGTCCCCAACCTGCTCAACGCCCCCGCGGTGGTGGCGTGGAACAGTGGCCAGGATTACCTGCGTGATCTTGCCGCCGCCGGGGTACCGGTGTGCCCTCGGGCAGACACGCGTCCCGGAAACCGAGACCCACGTCCCGGGAACAGAACCGCGCTGGTTTTCCTGGCCGGCGAACAGTCGCACGCCTTCGCCGAGTCACCTGCGGGTGGTTCCGCTGCCGGAACGTCGACCGCCGACGGACTGAGCCAGGTCGATCTCGACTTCGACGTGTGGGATCTGGGCTACCGCGTACTTGATGCCGCATGCGCGCGACTGGGCATCCCCGGCACCGACCTGCTCTACGCCCGCGTCGACCTGATCGGCCGCGCCGCCGCTCACGACGTCCGCGGACTCGACCTCATCGCACCCGATCTGGGTTGGCGCCATCTCGACGAGCGCACCCGCACGTCGCAGCAGCGCCGATTCGGCCTGGCGGTGGAGTCAGCGTGCGAGCGCCTGGGCCTGGGACCGCTCTCGCGCCGCGGACCGCTGTCGCATTGATGCCCAAAGTGCCGCGGTGGCAACGGTGCAGCCGGCCGCACCGGCCACGTGCAGTGCAACCAGGATGGCCGGCACGCCGGTGTGGTACTGCACCACCCCGATCAAGCCCTGAGCGGCGACCACGGCGAGAACGATCACGAGTCGGCGCCGCACGCGCCGGGACGCGCCGACCGCCAGCAATCCGGCACCGAGTCCGATCAGCAGACTCAGGTAGCCCACCAGCAGGTTGGCATGCGCGTGAACCAACGTGACAATTTCAATCTGAAGCCGAGGAACTGGTCGCTGCAGGCTCTTATCGCCGGCGTGCGGACCGGCTCCGGTGACCAGAGTGCCGGTGATCAGCGTTGCGGTCAGGACCAGCGCGGTCAGAAAAGTTAACTGGCGCAATGGTTTCGGGACGTTATCGACAGCGATCCCGTCGTCGGGTTCACCAATCTTCACATAGAGCAGTGTGGCCAGCCAGACCATTGCCATCGACACCAGCAGGTGGATTGCCACGGTCCACCACAGCAGGCCGGTCAAGACCGTGATGCCGCCGATCACCGCCTGCACGACGGTTGAGGCCGGCATCAGCCAGGCATAGAACCGCACCTCGCGCCGCCGCCGTGCGCGGGTGACGGCCAGGACCGCCGCGGCGGCGGTGATCACCACCAAAAAAGTGAGCAGCCGGTTGCCGAACTCGACGGCCTGGTGCACCAGTGGCACCTCGGCATGCGGCACCGGGGTGAAGCTTCCGGGAAAGCACTGCGGCCAGGTCGGGCAACCCAGGCCGGAGGCGGTCACCCGAACCACCGCGCCGGTAACCGAAATGCCGGCCTGGGTGAAGACCACGGCTCCGGCGATCAGCCGCTGGGTGCGGAGACTTGGCAGCGGCAGCAGGTCCACCAGTCGCAGGAAGAGCCGGTACATCAGGTGAACCGAAACCAGCGCAGTGCGGCCACCGCCGCCACCGCGCCCCACAGGGCCAGAACGGCGACACCAACACCGTCAATGGCGGGCGCACCCGAGGGGCTGACGGCCCACGAGAGTGCCTCGGTCAATGCTCCCGACGGTGTCAGCCTGGCCACCCAGGACAGCGCGGCCGGGATCGTGCCGGACTGAAGGGTGAGTGCACCCAGTCCGGCGAAGACGAACCACAGCAGATTGGCTATCGCCAGCACGATCTCAGCCTTGAGGGTGCCCCCGAGCAGAAGGCCCATCGCCGTGAAGGTCGCGGTGCCCAGCGCGATGATCCCAGCGCCGAGCAGCAGGCCGGCCGCCGGTGGCCGCCAACCCAGTGCCAGCCCGATACCACCCAACACGATCGCCTGCAGGAACACGACACTCACTACCGCCATCGCCTTGCCGGCGATGATGGCCCATACCGGAAGCGCGGTGGCGCCGAGACGTTTGAGTGCGCCGTAGCGGCGATCGAACGCCACGGCGATCGCCTGACCGGTGAACGCCGTGGAAATGATGGCCAGCGCCATGATCGCCGGCATGAACACCGCGACGCGGTTCGCCCCGAAGGAACCCAGCGGCAACAGGGTGAGGCCGATCAGCAAAGTGATCGGGATGAACATCGTCAACAGGAGTTGTTCGCCGTTGCGCAGCAGCAACTTCAACTCAAGGCCGTACTGGGCGGCCAGCATCCGCGGCACACTGTTCGCCCGGGCGTCGGGGCTGAAGGTTCCGGCGGGGAACAGTGTGCTCATGATCGCAACTCCTTTCCCGTCACCTCGAGAAACACGTCCTCAAGGCTGCGCTGCTCGACGCGCAGGTCGGTGGCGAGGATGTCGAGACGCGCGCACCATGCGGTCACGGTCGCGAGTACCTGCGGACTGATCTTGCCCTCGACGAGGTACTCACCGGGAGTGTGCTCGGCTGCCCGGTATCCCTCCGGCAGGGCCGCGATCAGCAGCGACATATCGAGCCGCCGCGGCGCGGTGAATCGCAACTGATCCTCGGCGCCGCTGTTCATCAGTTGAGCGGGCGTGCCCGACACGACTGCGGACCCGCGGTCGATGATGACGATCCGGTCGGACAACTCCTCGGCTTCCTTGAGTTGATGTGTGGTGAGCACCACCGTCACCCCGTCGCGACGCAGCGCGTCGATGAGTTCCCACACCACCAGCCGGGCGTGCGCATCCATGCCTGCCGTCGGCTCGTCGAGGAACACCAACTCGGGTCGGCCGACGATCGCGCAAGCCAGTGCCAGACGCTGTTGTTGTCCTCCGGAGAGTCTCCGATAGGTGGTGCGGGCGGCGTCGGTGAGGCCCAGGGTGTCGAGCAGCCAGGCGGGATCCAGCGGGCGCGCGGAGTAGGCGGCGACCAGGTTCAGCATCTCGCCGGCTCGGGCGGAGGGGTAACCGCCGCCGCCTTGCAACATCACACCGATCCGGCCGCGCACTTGCGCGTTGTCGGAGCACGGATCCAGTCCGAGCACCTCGATGGTTCCGGCGTCCGGGCGCAGAAAGCCCTCGCACATCTCCACCGTGGTGGTCTTGCCGGCGCCATTGGGTCCCAGCAGCGCCAGCACTTCGGCGCGATTGACCTCAAGGTCCAAATCGCACACCGCAAGGGTGGACCCGAAACGCTTCGACACCCCGCGTATTCGTACCGGGGTGCTCGTGCCGGACCTCACGGGGACTCAGCGTATGCGTCGGGGGAGTGCCGTGCCGCCGGTGGTCGCCTTGCGGGTGCGTCGAGGGCGGCGGGGTCGAGGTCTTCACCGCTGTAGCGCTCGCCGGTTCCGGGCACCGAGCGCCACGGCAGTCGGTGCAATGTCAGGCCGATCAGCAGCGCCACGATCACCGCACTGGCGACCGTCGCATCCAGAATCTGGAACAGGGCGAAGCGGTCGCCGTTGGCGGTGGGACCGAAGATGCCGACGATCAGGGTGACCGCGATGGTGGCGATGCGGAATCGCGGCCGAGTGGCCCAGGCGGCCAGCGGGATGATGGCCCAGAGCAGATACCACGGTTGCACCACCGGGAACAGCAGCACGGTCGCTCCCAGGGCCACGCCGAGTCCGCCGACCGGATGCAGCCGGCCGCGCAGCACGGCCAGGAGTAGCCAACTGACCGTGATCGCGATGAACAGCACGCCGATCGCACGGGTCAGCGACAACACTGCGGTGGTGTGGTCGCCCAGGCCGAGCAGGATGCCGACCTGCCCGGTACCCAGGGCCAGCAGGGTCGGCGGCGACATCCAACTGCGCACGACGTTGGCGGTACCCAGGGTGAACAGCCAGCCGAAGCCCAGACCGCTGGCCCAGCCGATCAGCGACATCACCGCCAGTGACACCGCGCCCAACAGGGTGCCGGCCTTCAGGCACGCCGCCACTGTGCCGCCCCACCGGCAGGCCAGCGCCATGGCCACGAATCCCAGCGCGAGTAGGCCCGGCAACTTCACTTGAGAGGACATCGTGATCAAGACCGCACCGCTGATGATCAACGCCACCGGCACCCACCGCCGAAACGACGCCGCGGATGGGTCCGCTGTGTCCACCCGGTCGATACCCACCCGGTCGATGCCCACCCGGTCGATGCCCACCCGGTCGATGCCTCTGAGCGCGATCTCGGTGCCGGTCAGCATCAGCCCCAGCATCAGCGCCTCGTTGTGGATGCCGGCCACCAGATGCATCAGCAGCAATGGGTTGGCTGCGCCCAACCACAGTGCACTGACCTCGGCGACCCCGCAGCGTTGCGCCAGTCGCGGCGTCGCCCAGACGATCAGTCCCACCCCGATCAGCACCACGACGCGATGACACAGCACTGCGGCGACGATGTTCTCCCCGGTCAGAGCGGAGATCCCGCGGCCGATCCAGAGGAACAGCGGCCCGTAGGGTGCCGGCGTCTCGCGCCAGAGGCTCGGCACCGAGAGGGTGAACACGTGATCCAGGCCCAATCCGGGCGCGGGTCCGACGTCGTAGGGGTTCAGTCCGTTGCGGGCGATCTGGCTCTGCGCCAGGTAGGAGTAGACGTCCTTGCTGTACATCGGCGGAGCGATCAACAGCGGCAGCATCCACAGCAGTAGGGTGCGGTCCAGTTGGCTGCGCGACATCCGGCGTGGGCCCAGCGTGAAGCGGCCGAGCATCAGCCAGGCCAGGGCCATCATTACCGCCCCGGTGGTGGTCATCGTCAGCGAGACGGTCTGAATCCGGGAGGGGAGGTTCAGCAGGCGCACTCCGAAGGTGGGATCCTGCACCACCGGCCGGGCTCCCGCCCCCAGGGCCCCGATGCCCATCAGCACCGTTCCGGTCGCGCCGAACAACCGGGTTCGGCGCATGCCGACGAGCTCGGTCCGGGTCAGCGGCGGCGCCTCGATGTCCTCGTCGCCGTGCAGCCTCGCAATCGACGAACTCAGCGAGAGTTGCCGGGCTGCCACCACTACCGCACTCTATCTGCCGTCGGACTGCGGCCCGATTGAAGTGAGGGTGCCCTTGCTAGACCGCACGATTCAATTG
>Ga0247840_10000265_pt1 | contig 109346 bp, 85 predicted proteins | sample LaCruzMarch2015__FD_192404 | JGI IMG/M metagenome (GOLD analysis project Ga0247840, IMG submission 192404) | Freshwater microbial communities from meromictic Lake La Cruz, Castile-La Mancha, Spain - LaCruzMarch2015_17m | ecosystem: Environmental > Aquatic > Freshwater > Lake | place: Spain... | reverse complement strand
TCCGGCTCCGGGTACATTGAAGTGAAAATGACCGCTGTAAATCAATGATTTATGGCGGTTTTTCGTTTCAGGGGACGGTAGGGGGGACGGTAAGGTCGTGTTGTTTATAAAAAAAACTTTTTTTTCTTGGGATAAAAAAAAATCCCAGAGAAGTGTTTTATTCCCTATTACAAGGCAGTTTCAAACATCCTTTACTTTTTCCGAGACCAAAAGTTCAAATTTTACAGTAGAATGTGATTATTCAAATAAATTGACAAATACTTGATTTAAGGACTAACTTTGGATAGGGAAAACCGACATTGGAATTATGAATTTTAAAGTAAACTTTGATTTATAAGGATAAAATTTAATATAATTCATGAAGAATATCATTATCTCTGTGACACTTATTATTTCGGCATCAGTTGCCTGGTCGCAGTTTCCCAATGTGGTCATCAGCGCCAAATATTTTCCTGAAGAACCATCTGTGTGCTTCAGCCCGAAATCGCCCAACATGCTGGTCGTGGGAGCCAACCTGAAAAATATTTATTATTCTGCCGATTACGGGCTTACATGGCACAGCGATACACTGGAGTCGACCCTGGGCGTAGCAGGCGACCCATGCATCATTGCCGATTCAAATGGTAATTTTTACTATTTCCATCTATCCAAACCTCAGGCAGGTTCTCTACTCGACCGGATCGTTTGCCAGAAATCTACAGACAATGGTTATTCATGGAGCGATGGCTCCTACACTGGGCTCAATTCTCCGAAGCATCAGGATAAAATTTGGGCCGCAGTGGATCTCAAGACCAATAATCTCTATGCCTTCTGGACTCAATTTGACAAATATGGCAGTACTACGAAGACTGATAGTACGAACATTCTGTTTTCAAGGTCGGCCGATGCCGGGTTGACCTGGAGCCAGGCCATCAGGATCAATAAAGTTGCCGGAAACTGCAGCGATAGCGACAGTACTGTTGAAGGTGCTTTCCCTGCTATAGGACCGGAAGGTGAGATTTATGTAAGCTGGGCCGGACCTGCCGGATTGATATTCACAAAATCGATTGATGGCGGACTTACCTGGCCTGAGCAGAATGTCAAAGCTGCGTCTATACTGCCTGGTTGGGATTTTAACATTCCCGGTATCGACCGCTGCAATGGGATGCCGGTGACCTGTTGCGATATCAGTAATAGTCCATACCACGGAACCATTTATATTAACTGGTCGGACCAGCGGAACGACACAACCGATACCGACATTTTCCTCATCAAATCGACCGATTACGGGCAAACCTGGTCGGAGCCGAAAAGGGTAAACGACGACCCGCCTGGCCGTCATCAATTTTTAAGCTCCATGACCATTGATCAGTCAACAGGGTTCCTTTATTTTGTTTTTTATGACCGCAGGAATTACACCGATCTCAACACCGATGTATACCTTGCTGTTTCGCGCGATGGAGGTGAAACATTCAGAAATTTCAAGATTAGCGAAGATCCCTTCATCCCCAACCCATCTATCTTTTTCGGAGACTATACCTCTATTGCGGCATTTAACAACAGGGTGCGGCCTATGTGGATGAATATGACCAACATGGTTCTGAGCCTGGTAGTAGCCGTAATCGATTCAGCAGGCCACCTGCAGACGCCGGAACTGGAACCAGCCATCACGGCCAGTCTGGATCAGAACTATCCGAATCCGGCATCTGATTTCACTTTTATGTCATTCAAGCTGAACCGTCCTGCAGAAGTAACGCTGACCCTGCACGATTACACCGGTAAAATAGTTGTAAGACTAATGGATGCGAAAAAACTACCGGCAGGAAAGTACGTTGAAGGGTTTGATCTCCTTCACATGGCTATAAACCCCGGTATCTATTTTTACCGGCTCGAGACACAGGATTTCTCGGTTTCAAAAAAGATGGTCATCAGGTAAGGTTGGGGTATCTTATGCTGGTTCGATTCCTGATCCCTATCATTAAATAAGCCCGTGTAAAACATGCTGTTACACGGGCTTATTTTTTAGGTGTAATAAATTTGCAACTTCAAATTAATCCGTGCGTCAAATTCCTGTAATTTTTTTCAGCGTAAGTTTCACCACATCTCAAAAAACATAAAACAAATTTGTGAACATGGACAAAAGGATCGGACAAAGAATTCTTAATTTCCCATTGACAAAAATATTGGTAGGAGTCATTATTTGCGCTGCGATACCTGCCGGGTTGACAATTGGTGCAAAAAGTTTATTTAAAACCCTTATGCTAAATAATGACATAGCAGATATTCTTGGGGGAATGATAGTGGCATCAGCGGTAATTGTTTGTTACATAGTTCTCTTTAAATTTTATGAAAGAAGAACAATTACTGAATTCTCAGGAAATAGGCTTGCCATGAACCTGGTCCTTGGATTCGCTTTAGGGGCTGTTTTGCAATCCCTGACAATTTTGGTAATTTATTTAAACAAAGGATTCACTGTTATTTCCATCAACAGTTTTGTTATTCTGCTACCTTCCATTATAATCGCAATTACGACTGCTGTTTTCGAGGAGACAATTTTCAGGGGGATACTTTTCAGAATTCTGGAAGAGAAACTGGGAAGTTATATCGCTTTATTCATTTCTGCCTCAATATTCGGAGCACTTCATCTTTTAAACCAGAACAGTTCTTTACTAACAGCATTCGGTCTTGCTGTTCAGGCAGGACTTTTATTGGGTGCAGCCTATATTTACAGCAAAAATTTATGGTTCCCGATTGCAATACATTTTGCATGGAATTTCACACAATCAGGAATTTTCGGAGCTGTAACCTCCAGGAATTCAATCGGAAAAAGTTTGCTGAATACAAATATCCAGGGGCCTAAACTGATTACCGGCGGCACATTTGGTCCTGAAGGATCAATACAGGCATCACTTTTTTGCTTCACAGCGGCAATTATCCTGATTATTATCAGCCATCGTCAGAATAAAATCATCAAACCCTTCTAGAAAAAATAGTTGATCAAAAATCCATGTATGATTTACAATCAGGTTGAGAAATTTGCATTAAAGTTCTTGTTTCCCCAATAAAATCAACCACATTCGCAAAATCAAGGAAGAACTGGCGGTTAGATATTTCGTCAGAGTAGTGTACTTATAAAGATCCAACTATTTGATTGTCAATGGTTGGATCTTTTATTTATACGATTTCGCATAACCCTCGCATAACGCGTTTAAAAATAACAGTGTAGAGGTATTTGGATATGCCGACCAAATTGGCCACCCCTCGGCCGATTTACCAAGACCATTTCAGAACACGGTCCTTTCTAAAACTCCAACAGGTATCCAGGGATTGGACGAAGTTGCCCGAAATGGATGGATATGAGGCCACGCGCCAAATCCGCAGGTTCAACAAGGATGTGATCATCATTGCCCAAACAGCGTATGTACTTTCAGGTGACAGGAAAAAGGCAATAGATGCGGGATGCAATGAATATCTTTCAAAACCCATTGACAAAGATGAATTACTGCGGTTAATGCAAAAGCATTTCAAACGATAAGCAAGTAATAAAATAGATAATTGGAGATATTGCCTTTACAATGTTGGATCACTATCTTTGATTTGTGATTTAATACCCATTCACGATGGCCAGATGGAACAGATTTATTTTGCCCCTGAAATGGCGGATTGGTTTAATGGCAACCCTCGCTTTTGTTCTGATTATTTTGTTGGGTTCCTTTTATATCCGTTATGCAGTATCCAACCTAAGGAGCGAAAAGAATGATGAATTTGCAGCCATTTCCAAATTGAAAATAAACCAGCTTGTTCAATGGCAACAAGAGCGTTTTGGAGATGCAACGGTCCTATCCAATTTGCCTTTTTTTATCGGATTGGTAGATCAATGGCTCCATAATAAAAATAATGTTTATATCAACCAAAGTGTCAAAGAACGTCTCGCTGTTTTTCATCAGATTTATGGGTATAAAAGTATTTGTCTCTCATCGGTAAACGGTGACCTTCTTTTAACAGTGGGATCATCAGCCCATTTTGATGCTTTCATTTCAGAAAAAATTGTTGAAGCCATCACCTTGAAGAAAGTCACATGCACGGATTTTTATTACAGCAAAGAAGAAAATAAGATTAATTACGATTTTATTGCTCCTTTGGTAGATGAAAAGAACCGGACGATCGCCGCTTTGGTATTTCGCATCGACCCCTCAAAAAATCTGTATCCTCTTATTCAATTTTGGTCAAGACCAAGCAAAACATTTGAAACCCTCCTTGTCAGGAAAGAAAAGGACAGTATTGTATTCCTTAATAATTTGCGATTTCTTCCTCATGCTGCACTCAGGACAAAAATCCCGTTGACAGAAACTGAGCGGCCATCAGTTTTAGCAGCCCTGGGTCGCACAGGAATGTGGGATGGAAAGGACTATCGCGATGTCGATGTCGTATCGTATCTGAGCGCTGTACCTGCAACCAATTGGTTTATGGTGACAAAGATTGATAAGCGTGAATTTTTTCAGGAGTTGTATCGCCAAACCACTTTTTTCATCGTGGGTTTATGCCTTTTCCTTCTTATCATGGCCATCGGATTCATTGCGCTGTATGGCAATCGTCAAAGAAAAATCATCCGGGAATTATGGAAAACTTCAGAGGAACTTGCGACAACGCTTCACAGTATCGGAGACGCGGTGATAAGTACCGATAAACACGGGAAAGTTAATTATATGAATCAGGTTGCCGAACGATTAACCGGCTGGCCTTCGGCAGAAGCAAAGGGAAAAAACATCGCTGAGGTATTCAAAATTATAAACGAAGAAACACGAACAGCTTCGGAAAATCCAGTGGAAGCCGTGTTGAAGAAAGGAACTGTCGTTGGTCTTAACAACCACACACTGCTGATTTCAAAAGATGGGAGGGAAATATCCATTGCAGACAGTGGAGCCCCCATTAAAAGTAAAGACGGTAATATAATCGGCGTTGTTTTAGTATTCAAAGACCAGTCTAAAGAAAGGGAAACTCAGAAAAAGCTCACATCTTCTGAATTAAGCTATCGCCGCCTTTTTGAATCGGCGAAAGACGGGATTCTCATTCTCGATGCTGAAAACGGAATGATTGTAGATGTGAACCCGTTTTTAGTTGAGTTGCTGGGTTATTCAAAAGAGCAGTTTATTGCAATGGCAATCTGGGAAATTGGTTTTTTCAAAGATATTGTTGCTAATCGAGATAAATTTCTTGAACTTCAGCAAAAAGAATATGTACGATATGAGGATTTGCCGCTTGAAACGGCAGAAGGGCAAAAGAAAAATGTAGAGTTCGTCAGCAATGTCTATTTTGCAGGTAAACATAAGGTTATCCAATGTAATATACGGGATATTACCGTTCGCGTGCATACTGAGGAAGAATTGCGCACAACAAAAGATTATCTTGAAAATTTGATAACCTATGCAAATGCTCCGATCATAGTTTGGGATCCTGAGTACAAGATTACAAGGTTTAATCATGCGTTCGAACATTTATCAGGTTATAATGCAGAGGAGGCCATGGGAGAAAAACTGGATTTTTTGTTTCCCAAGTCAAGCATCAAAGAATCACTTGCCAAGATTGAGAAAACTTCCACTGGTGAGCATTGGGAATCGGTTGAAATTCCAATTCTCCATAAGAATGGTCAAGTGCGTATTGCGCTATGGAACTCAGCCACAATATATGAAAAAGGGGGTAAAAAGATTTTAGCAACCATCGCACAAGGACAAGATATTACCTCTCGCAAGCAAGCAGAACAAGAACTCGAACAAAAAAACATTCAACTTAATCAGGCGAACATCGAAAAAGACAAATTCTTTTCAATTATAGCCCACGATTTAAGGAGCCCGTTTAACATCTTTCTTGGCTTTACTAAATTACTGGAAGTTGAGCTGCCAACAATGACACAAGAACAGACTCAAAAGATTGCCGTGACTCTGAGAAAATCCGCAACCGGCCTTTACAACCTGCTTGAAGACCTTTTGGAATGGTCGAAGTTACAAAGAGGTTTTATCTTTTATAATCCTGAATCCATATTATTAAAGCAAAAAGTTTTGATTGATACAGCGTTTGTGAAAGAGTCGGCGATTAAAAAAGAAATAGATTTGAGTTATGATATCCCGGAAGATTTAATGGTTTTTGCTGATGAAAAAATGGTTGGCGGCATCCTGCGTAATTTAGCCAGCAATGCGATGAAGTTTACGCCAAATGGAGGGAAAATTACGATTAGTGCGAAGCCAATTTCGTCCGAATGGGTTGAGATTTCGGTTAATGATACTGGTATAGGAATGACCAGGGAAATGATTGAAAACCTTTTTCAGAATGAAATAAATACCACCCGTCAAGGTACTGAAAGCGAACCGAGCTCTGGGTTGGGACTGATTCTCTGCAAAGATTTCGTAGAAAAACATGGCGGAAAGCTATGGGTTGAAAGTGAAAATAATATGGGAAGTACTTTTTATTTTACCCTTTCGAAGGCAAATGAAACGGAGCCAAAGCCCATAGGTCAAGATATTCCTTCAGATTTGAAAAAAAATAAACAGGCGAAAAACCTGAAGATATTAATCGTTGAAGACGACGAAGCATCAAGAATGATCCTTTCCATCTCACTGAAAAAGGATAGAAATGAAGTGCTTGAAGTAAGAACAGGATTTGATGCAGTGGAAGCCTGCCTCAATCATCCCAACATTGATTTGGTTCTGATGGATATCAGGATGCCAAATATGGATGGATATGAAGCCACACGACAAATCCGTAGGTTCAACAAGGATGTGATCATCATTGCCCAAACAGCCTTTGGACTTTCAGGCGACCGTGAGAAGGCCATAGAATCAGGATGCAACGACTATCTTTCAAAGCCCATTGCCAAAGATGAATTACTGGGGTTAATAGAAAAGCATTTCAATAAATAATGGAGGATCGCTTTTTTCATAAAGATCCCGGTCAAAGAAATCCCGGGATGCCCTGCGCAAAAAGATTCACTAATATGAGTCATATATTTATAATACTGTAATATAGTGCATTAAATAAAAAAAACGGCTATTTGATTGGGGTTTTGCTTTACCTTGATATTGCAATTTTCAAACCCGGCTACGGGTACCAACTATTACTCCGCACAAAAACCCGTGAGGAGTTTTTTATTTAATAATATTACTTGATTGATAAGGCGTTAGTTAAGAAATGTTTTTACTGGATATCCGGTTAGACCTTTTTCAGACCCAGAAAGGAACGGGTATCTTAATTATACCTTTTCAGATCCGGGTATTGCAACTTTGCTCCTGCAATTGACGTGTATTTACCAGATATCCTTGCATCGAGATAGTAACACAGTTGGTTGGACATGTGCTTAAATCATTGAATTTTGAAACTGCGGCCATATTGGAGGCCGTGATTATTTATTCCGATTCCGTACATAAATGCAGTTTTCGTCCCTGGAAATGTCCGGGAAGTTATATTGCATAAACAGCGGGATTGAAGGGTTTACGGCCAGTATTATTGTATCATGCGATGTTATATGGTTATTCAGAAAAATGAAACCGAGGATGGAAGTATGTGAATTATCCGGAACATACATGATTTTTTGGTTGCCGGAGAATGTGACAACGGCTAGGCATAAATTCCTTGATCCGATTTGATGGTTGCTTACACCGTCTATCTCATCCACTATTTGCAGAGAGTCACCCTCGACCCTGGCAATTTTTAATAGCCCGCCAATATGAGGGGTCTGGATCCAGGCAACTTCAATATTCCCATCGTTGTCCAAATCATCAATTGCCGCTATATTCAGCCACCGGTGCGTCTGACCTATATAACTGCTTTGACATAACTTAAGGAACTTCCCATTCACAATCTTGTAAATGCAGACACTTGCTCCAAGGTCCATGTGTGTCTGAATAGTGATGAATTCAGGTTCGCCGTCATTATCGACATCTTTCAGCTTGGGGCGTAAGTCTTCAAATACATTCGTTTCTGCAAGTTTGTAATAATACTCTTTCTTGTTTTTAATGACAAGCAATCCCCCGGCCTCGATTGTGTCTCCCAAAATACCATGATTATACCTCCCGGTAGGATCTACATATCGGGCGCTGATTGTACTGTCATCATTGAATGCAATTAAATTTTCAGGAAGGCTGATATATTGTTTTTCCGATGTATCCGTTGTGTCATGAGCTATTTTATGGGTACACCCCATCAAGGAAAATGCAAAGATTAAAACAAGTATAAAGGATGTTTTTTCAGACATTGTACTTTTATTTGACCAGTTGAAATAACGTATCAGCGTACAGGTTATTTCTTGCTTCCTTCATTACCATTGGAGAAAAGAGTCAAATTGACCACTTTTTTTGGATTTTAGCTGACCGCCCTGTCCTGAATAATCACCAAGAAAGCGTGTCTGGGATACTCTGGCCGAAATTGGTCTGGGGGAAGCGGTTTTTATGTAAGAGGCCTGTCTCCTCAATAAAATCAACCACTTTCGCAAAGCCGAGAATGAACTGTCGGTTAGATATTTCGTCAGAGAAGTTTACGGATAAGGCTGATCGGTTGAATGATATTATTTCCGCTATACAAAAAAAGGGCTGGCTCAAATGCATGAACCAGCCCCATGTGATAAAAGATGCATCCTACTTTCCGATCACGAACTTGACGGAGGTTGCAACCCCGTTCCCATTCACCTTCAGGTGATAAATCCCCTGCGGCAGACCAGTCAGATGAATATTCTTGTGCAGCTTATCCTGGAATTTAACATCCTTGGCTGTGTAAACGGTTACACCAAGTGCATTCACGATGGTAATGTTCACCTTGTTGACCACGGATGAGGCGAGATCGAGGGTGAAGTTGCCATCGTTGGGGTTCGGGAAGATGTCGATGGCAATGCCATCGATTTCGGTGATGCCAACCGGAGCAAAGATCGTTACGGGTTTTCCCTCAGATGCAAGGCCTTCTCCGCAGCTGTTCGAGGCCTTTGCCTGCAGCGTAGCCATCCCGCGGAAGGTTTTATCCCAGGTAACGGCTCCTGTAAGGCCGGTGCCTGAAACAGCGCCTGCATCAGCCGGGGTAAGGGTCCATACATAGGCCAGGGCGCCGGGAACTTCGGCGATGGTAAAGCTGCTCTGGAGTCCTTTGTTGAGGTTCACACTGTCGGTGCCGGTTGGTTTCAGCGGGGCCACCGGGGCTTCGATGACGTTTACAGCCAATTCATCGGAGTAGATGCCCTTGCCGCATTCGTTTTCTCCCATCACCATGATGCTGAATTTTCCGGTAAATCCGGGAGCGAGGGCCAGGGTGCCGGTTAATCCGGTTCCTGTGATGGTTCCGGCCGATTCGGGCTGCGGAAGCCAGGTATAGGTGGTTGCATTGGTTGCCCCTTCGGTGGTGTAAACGATGCCAGAGAGCTCTTTACAAAGGGTAACTGATCCGGTTGGTTTGGAGGCTACGCCTGGCAAACTGTTGATGACCACCTCCTTCACCTTGGTGTCGGTACAAAGTCCGTTGACCTTGGCTTCGAGTGTAACGATATAGGTACCCGGGTCGGTGAAGGCATGGGTGGGATTTTGTTCAGTGGAGGTGTTGCTGCTGCCCGAATTCGGATCGCCGAAGTTCCAGCTCCAGCTGGTGAGGATTCCCCCGTTGGGATTGGTCATATCGGTGAGCTGCAGGGGTACGCCCGGACATCCGTTGGCTGCCTGGAAATCGGCAACGGGCAGGTTTGAAACGCCGATGTAGGCTGTTTTTGTCAGAAAAACAGGTTCTCCGGTCGCCTTGGATACAGTCAGGGTCACATCATGGTTACCTGACTCACTATAGGCAATGCCGGTCGGGTTCTGCTCGGTGGAAGTTCCCGGCGTGCCGCCTGCGAATACCCATGCCCAGCTAATGGGAGATCCCGAAGAGAGATCGTTGTAATCGATGCTGGATCCAACGCAAAGGCTGGTGGCGCTTGCGGCAAAATTGGCCTGGAGGGTCGTAGAAACCACCGCAACGCTGTGGCTGTAACGGTAGAAGTTGTGCTTGGTGACGGTCACAATCACCTGTGAGCCTACCGGAATTTCAGGAATGGCAAGTAAAACAGGACCGCTGGCGATGCCGTAGCCTGTGGCCAGGACCGCTCCGTCCAGGGTAAGTGCGATGAAGGCGCTGTCGTTGGCTTGGATGGAGAATTCAGTTGCACCAAAGTTGATTGCGGTGTCATGCACCACGGTGAGGGCAGTTGGAATTTCGCTGTACATCACCTGGAAGGCATCCCCGAACATATGGAATAAACGGTAGGTGATCTGCTTATTGTTGGTGTTGTAGGGCCAGTTTGAGCGTTTCAGGAAATATTTTCCAGCTGCATTGCCAAAGGCGGGCAGAACGCCGCGTTCAGTAGGAGTAGATCCTTCAGCCGGCATAAAGTCGGGCCACATGTTGTCGTACATCCCCCAAACAAAGACATCGTTTACAAAGGAGTAGGAGGTTTCGCTGGGACAGACCAGGCCGAGTGCGCCTGAGTTGTGTCCGTTCTTGGTATGACGGTGAAACGCTTCGCCGAAACAGGCGGTTGAGCGCTGGTAGGCTCCCGTCTGGCAGTTGATTGAAAATACAAAGGTAAGGTCGCTGTTGGTGAGCTGGGCAATGTTGCCAATCTCGTAGCTTGGCTCTCCCCAACCGGGATAATAGCCATGGTCGCGGTGTTGCAGCATGAAGGCGCCGGAGTCGATGGCCTGGTTTACCTGGTATGCCGTGCCGCCGTCCCATCCGCCAAGGGTGGCGGGTGAGAGTGGAATGTAGCTTAATCCGTTGGGTCCGAAATAATTTACGATGGTAGCGGTATTCTGGGCGGTTGACCACTGCGAGCCGGGGGTTCCTTCGTACACCTTGTTGATGCGGCGGGGATGTTTGCCCTGGACGGCGCTGAAATAGCCTCCCACAATCTCCGAACAAAGCTGGAACCAGCGAACCGTCTGCCATCCCAAGGCGGTGATGGGTTTATCATAAAAACGCGGGTTGACCGGCGGGTTGCGTTCATAGCTCAGGAACTTGGTGACCATGGTGGTAAGTTGGGTGGCATCGTTGGCGGTGATCCTGGAAAAGATCACGTCGGGCATTTCGTCGCCGGTGACATCCGCATATTTATTGTCAGAAGCAAAATTGGGATAGCCGTCGGGGTGAACATACATGTGTGAAATCAGGTTTTTGGTTCCGTCGGTGCCGTAATCGCCTAACATGAGGCAGGCGACGGGTTTGATGGTCCAGGTGTTGTATGCATTGTCGATAAAGGCCTCAATGGCGGCAACGGTATTTCCGCCAACCTGCTCAACCGTGAAGACCTTGGTTAAAATGCCCTGTTCGGTGCGAAATTTGCGGATGGAGTCGGCCCATGAGAGAAAAGCGGCGCCGGTGGGGGAGATGATGATATATTCACATTCGTCGGCGAGGGGTTTTTTAGCGGCCGACTGCCAGCGGGCATTGTAATCGATCACGGGCAGCGAGGCGTAATTCAGGAGGTTGTCCTGCAAGATCGGATCCCACCAGGTGCTGCGGAAGTCAGGGTTGCCAAACTGGCCGTTCCCCCCCTCGAAGGTCACCTCAACCTGGAGGTCTTTGTAAACGATCAGATCTTTCGTCACCGGATTGTACTGGAATGGGGTGATCCCCAGGATAACGGCATCGACGCCTCGGATCTGGGTCACCTCCGACATGGCTACAGGCGATGAGGGATAGAGGGCATTGGTTGAATAGACCTGGTTGTTTTTCACGTAGGCCATGGGGCGGGTGTCATTGTCAAGAGGGATGCGGGGCGAAGGGGCCATCTCCACCTGGTGAATGACCTCGGTACGCTGCGAAATGATGTTGAACCTGGGGGTAGCTCCCTGCGGAATGGCAATATACCGGCCGCTTCCGGGCAGGCTGGGCATCCCTTCATCGTTGAAGAGGAAGGTTCCGTTGAGACTGATATTCTTCATCGTGCTGCCATCCACCACCTGGTCGTCAAGCGAAAAGGAGGGAATGGCATAGCGAACGGTGACGGATGCAGCTTTTGCATCGACCAGGTTATAACCGGGCTTCCCCGATATATCGGCATAGTTGAACTGCTGCGCGCGCATGTTCAGGGCTGTAACTGCGAGAAGCGCTAAGAAAAATGTAAATTTCCTCATGGGGTTACGTTTAAATTGGTTAAGGATGAAAGTTATCTTACTACAATGAGTTTTATGATGGATGAATGATCTTTGGTTTCAATGCGGCAGAAATAGACCCCCTGGCTTTCACTGCTGAGGTCGATGAGATCGGAATGGAGCCCGGCCGCACTGTTGTTATAGGTGCGGGTGAGGAGGGTCTGACCAAGTGAATTGATGAGGGTGAGTGTGACATCGGAGGGCTGGCTGAGGGTAAAGGAGAGGCTGGCCTGTCCGCTGGTTGGGTTGGGGGAGAGGGAGCAGGTGAATTTGCCTGATCGATACGGTATTCCCACGGTGGTATTGTCGATCCAGACCTTGAGTGCAGGATCGCCCAGCACGTTGCAGTCGTAGAAGCACCAGCGCTGGGCGCCCGGTTCAAATTCGCCGGGAAGGCCGATCCAGGGGGCTGTTTTGATTTTTGACATGGTGTGCGCTGATCCGAGTTCGGTGATGGCCGAGTCGGGATCGGGGTGATAGAGGGCGCTGATAAATTCACGGTGAATATGGGCCGAAGGGCCTTCGGTTTGTCCCTGGTTAAACCATCCGTAGCGGGAGTTGAAGACGCCGGCAACCAGAAAGTTGGCGATGGAGGTGCATTTTTCGGCGATACAATCGGACTCGTCAAATGCGCCGCAGATGCACCCGTGGGTATACATCAGCTGATAATTATGCGTAATGCCATCGATCTGCGAAAAATTGGAGAGCTTGATGTCGCTGTTCGAAAGGCGCATCATGTAATCCCAGTTCGAATGTCCGCAATGGTGGATGAAGGCCTTGCCGGCATTGACCCCATCGAGCACCTCGCTTTTTGTCCAGTTATAAGAGGGCGTATCGTAGAGCCGGGTGATGTTGTTGGTTGCCGAAGGGATGCCGTAGGTGCTGTATCCGTTGTCGCTGTGGTCATCCACAATCAGTTCGAGATAATCTGATCCGTAGGTGGGGGGCTGATCGTAGAGGAATTCGGAGACCAGGAAGGGCTTTTTCATCTCCTCCGGAACCGGGCTGCCCTGGTAGGCGACCGATTTGTGCACCATGTTGGCCTGTTCCTGCAATGTGCTGAAACACATGCGTCCAACAGAAAGTTCGGGGAGCAAGTCAGCTTCTTCCTGTACCGTAAGGGTAGGCGCTTCGCCCCATTTTTCATTGCCATTGGCATTCCAGTTGCCGTCGAGGCCTGAAAAATAAATATCTGCCGGGATGTTGTTATCGGTGTAGGGCGTCCCGCCTGAATTTACGTAGCAATACAATCCACGGTAGGGAAGGCGGTCGGCATCGCCGCCCAGGACCACCTGTTCAATGGCGGAGTTCTGGTATTCCGCGATGATATAGTTGCGAATTTTTTCAGGCAGGTCAATTCCGGTCATGGTACTTTCGATCGACTCGGTGGTGGCGATCTGCGCTGTAAGACCTCTGGTGCTGTAATAATTCAGGAGATCCTGGAATCCGGTCTGATACTGGGCCTGGGTAATGATCAGGATGGGGTAGCTGGTTTTCAGCTTACTTCTGGAGGGGTATTGCTGCATCATCTCCGGGTTTTGGGCAAACATATGCACCCGTTTGAGGGCATTTTCGGAGGGGGTCAGATTTTTAAGCGCCTTCGCAGCGGCCACATCGGGGGCTGTGGCAATGGTGATTGTCACTCTGCGGTAGTAGGAGGCCGATTTCATGGCAGGATTGTAGATCACCGGGGTGAAGGTTGACAGGGCAAAGGCATAACCATTGAGGTAGGAGGTGATCAAATGACCTGTGGGGGTTAAGGGGTAATTGGCGGCAGAACGGTAAACCGCTTCATTTTTGATGAATTTTCCGTCGGAACCCTTGGAGATGGGCTGATTGTACTGTTGCGGGAAGAGTTCGAGGATACCCGGGATGGTGGTAAGTTCTTCGCCTCTTACCGTGATGGAGACTGCTTTCTCGCCCGGGGGAAGCATCAGGGCCACCTGCTGGTAGGGCAGTGCGGGTTCTCCAAAGAGACCGGCAAGCATGGTCTGGTTGAGTGTGAGGGATTGGTATGCTCCGTTCTGTACGATGGAAGGCTGCGAAAAAGTATAGACCTTTTGGATGTTTCCCGCCAGCGCTGCGATGGTCACCAGAAGGGAGAATAAAACTGCGGTAAACTTTTTCATGGGGGTAGAATTTGTTTTCATGTCAATGAGAGACAAAGTTACGAATAAAATGGTTGCCTGTTGCGTCAGAATAACAGGTACCCATGTTCAACTGCGCCTTTAATTTGATTATCGATGAATAACAAGTTACCTCAACGCAGCTGCGTCTGTTGCTTCAGAAAAACAGTAACCAATTCGCAGCTACGGCTGTTGCTCGATTCTATAATTCATGTTTAGCAATACACTAACTCCGCAACAGCCAAGGCTACTCATTTGGTTACTATTTTTCCTTCAATTGAAATTTTCTTTTCCTTTTCAGCCAATAGGCTGCTTATGTGGTAACTTATTATTCATTATAAAAATCTTCATTCTTTTTCCGCCCCAGGCGTAGACGCGATGCAGGGACCAAGGGCTTTCCGGGTATAAAGGAAAAAAAGAGACCATCCTTGTGAAAGATGGTCTCTTTTAATTGCAATGAACGAAATTAGTTAATGATAACCTTCTGAACGGTTTTGCTTCCCTCCTGTTCCACTACGACGAAATAGACACCTTTGGACAAGGAGCTAAGGTCGAGTGATTTTTTCAGGTGGTTTGTGAAGGACAATCCGTTTTCACGGTACACAGGTACTCCGATTGCATTGATCACAGAGACATTCACGGTCACAGTTTTTCCGCAGAACACATCAAGGCTGATCAACCCCTTGGTGGGGTTCGGAGATACACGGGTGCTGAGGATGATCTGATGTTCCTGAACGCCGACCGGGTAGTTGGCATGGACGACTGCGGTTTTGGTGAGGGTATCGATTTGGCCTCCCCTGTTCACGATCAGGGTTACATTGTAATATCCGGCATCGGCATAGGATACCACAGGATTTTTTTCAAATGAGGTGCTGGGGGTTCCGCCGGGGAAAATCCATTCATAGGTTTCGGGTGTACCAATATACCCGCCTGTGGTGGCATTGGTAAACGTAATGGGGGTTCCAATGAGGAACGATGTATCAGAAACTGTGAAATCAGGAGTCAGGTCAATGGTTCCACGTTTGATCGCATTCAGGATCACATATTTTTTAATGGTATAAGGAGCCGAAGTTCCTGCTTGATTTCCCTGTCCGGCATCAATATTTTGAAGGAAGGTGATAAATTCACAATCATCAAGTGGCCAATTTGCATTCATTGTAAAAGTAAGCGTAACCGTTTGAACATCTCCACTGGCAAAACTTACAGATGTGCCATTTTGATTGGGAACCATCAAACGATTCACATGCTCAAGATGCGTTTGTCCCTGCCAGTTTTGCTGGATGTTTGATTGGGTAACAACAAAATGGAGGGCAAGATTTGCCGCTGTGATCGTGCTGACTTTGGTAACCGTGATCACGGCAGTATAAATAAGTCCGCTGTTGGTGATCACCATGGATAATTCAACTGCTGAAGAGTCAGCAATACAGGCATTGTATTTTGGGAGATAGGTTGGGTACATGGAAGTAGAGTGGTTCCCTCCTACGTAGCCCCGAGTGCCATCAAAACTAATGGCAGGGAATGCAGATATTCCATAAAACGTATTCCGGGCATTTGAATAGACATTGGCATATGAATCGCCATTGTGGTTTGCAATAACGGCAACAAATTTACCATTGGCTAGCAGATCGTCTGTGCCCATTTGTGCTCCAGGGCAGTAGGTACACCATGTTCCGGTGGCATCTTCCACAACGACCATCTCGCGTGGAACAGATTGAGCAACCACAATGATCGTAGCTACTGCAAATGATAAAAAGAGTATGATTTTTTTCATGGGATTGGGGTTGTTGGTTAGTACTAAGTCAAAATTGTTTTCGCAAAAGTACGAAAATAAATCTTACCCATACAACAAATCGGAGATAAAATGTTAGGTAGTCGAAAATTTTATAATTTGATTAATGTGCTGTTACCCATCCAGTTTAGCCAATGCGTAAGCATAGGCCCCGATAGAAACCGCTCTGGATGTGCCAAGCCTTGAAATTCCCACGCCCACTTTTTTGTTAGGGTCGAAAAATACGGTTTGATCGGTGAAGGGAACGGGGATCTCCAGAGAGGATGATTTCAGGAAGGAGGCCAGGTTTATATCATCTTCGAGATTATAGGCCACGGACTCCATCCGGTCGAGGGGAAGTCCCGACATGGTATCGAAGGGATAGTTCATCTCCTCGACCAGTTTGGGGAGGAAGAGGGGGTAGGCGCCTGAGAGACCTCCTCCGATCACCACGAGTCCGTCGATGAGGGTGGTGGCATTGGCCAGGGCATCGGCTGCATCGCGTGCAAAGGCTTCGAAGGCATGGATGGCCGCATGCTGGTCGCCCTTTGACCGGCCCATGCCGATTTCAAAAATTTCCCTGGGTTCGGGGCAGGAGGCAAGGTTGAGTCCTGTATTGTTGGCGTATTCGCGCTTGATACCGCGGATGCTGACGCTCTCTTCGGTATCCCAGTTTTTGAAGGTACGGTTGCGCATCCGGTTGATCTCCCCGCCGGCGCTGTTATCTCCGCATAGCAATCCGTGGCGGGTGACGATACCCCCGCCGAAGCCGGTGCCGAAGGTGGCGCCGAACAGGTTTTTATAGCGTTTCGGATTGCCGGCATCTTCCAGCTTTTTGTTGATTTCGGGAAGGAGGCCGGCGATGGCTTCGCCAAACGCAAACAGGTCTCCGTCGTTGTTGATAAATACAGGGATGTTGAATTTTTCGCGCAGCATAGGCCCAAGGGCCACGCCACCTTTGAAGAAAGGGAGGTTTTGCAGATCGCCGATGATCCCGTTCTCGAAGTCGGCCGGACCAGGAAATGCAAAGCTGATGGCCACCGGTTTAGGAACCAGTTTGTTCTGAACCTGTGAAAATCCATCAATGATTTTATTTAATACCTCTTCGAGATGGTCGCTGTGCGAGGAGAGGGTAATGGGTTCCAGGATCTCCTGTTCAGCCTGAACGGCATTAAAAACCAGGTTTGTGCCGCCGGCATCGAGGGTCATTACTACACGGATATCATTCTTGTAAGTCATAAAATGTCAATAAACGTGGCAAAGATATAAAAAGGTATCAAAGTGACAAGGTAACAAGGTGACAAGGTAACAAGGTGACAAGGTAACAAGGTGACAAGGTAACAAGGTGACAAGGTAACAAGGTAACAATGTAAAATTGGCAATTGGTAATTGGTCATTGGCCACTGCGTCTGTCACTCGAAAGTAATTATTAGGATATTCCACTTATTCACCACCGCTCCAGACTAAGGCTGCTTATGTGGCAACTCATTATTCATTTAAAAAATATTTTCTCTATTCCGTTCAGCCTGAGGTTGCTTATGAGGTAACTCATTATTTATTTATAAAACCCTGTCACCCTGTTACCTTGTCACCTTGTTACCTTGTCACCCTGTCACGTTTTAGTGCGCCTCCAGCCAGTTCTTCCCGGTATTCATATCCACCAGCACAGGCACATCCAGCTTGATGGCGTTTTGCATGCCTTCGAGGACGATGGGTTTGATCAGGTCGATTTCACTCTGATGCACGTCGAAGACGAGTTCATCATGGACCTGAAGGATCATCCGGGACTTCAGCTGTTGCCGCTCCATCTCGTTGAAGATCCTGATCATGGCGATCTTGATCATGTCGGCGGCGGTTCCCTGGATGGGGGCGTTGATGGCATTGCGTTCGGCAAAGCTGCGGATGGTGGCGTTGCCCGAGGTGATGTCGCGCAGGTAACGGCGGCGCTTCATCATGGTCTCCACATAGCCGTTGCGGCGGGCCGATTCGATGGTGCTGTCCATGTAAGCCTTGATATCCGGGTATTTCACGAAATACTGGTAAATAATTTCGGCGGCCTCCTTGCGCGCAATGCTCAGCCGTTCGGCCAGTCCGAAGGCGGAAATTCCATAGATGATCCCGAAATTGACCATCTTGGCATTGCGGCGCATCTCTTTGGTTACCTCTCCGAGGGATATGCCATACACTTTTGCCGCGGTGGCCGCGTGGATGTCGAGCCCCTGGTTGAAATCTCCGATCATCCCGGCATCGCCGCTCAGGTGGGCGATGATGCGCAACTCGATCTGCGAGTAGTCGGCCGAAAGCAGCACATGGTGGTCGTTCCTCGGGATAAAGGCCTTCCGGATCTCGCGACCCTTCTCGGTGCGGATGGGGATGTTCTGGAGGTTCGGATTGTTTGAACTTAGCCGGCCGGTGGCGGCTACGGCCTGGTTATAGGAGGTGTGGACCCGGCCGTCGCGCGGATTGATCAGCGTGGGCAGCACATCCACATAGGTCGATTTCAGCTTGGTGAGCGAACGGTATTCCAGGATCTTGCGAACGATCGGATGTTTGTGCTCCAGTTTCACCAGCACATCTTCACTGGTGCTGTTTTGTTTGGTCTTGGTCTGCTTTGGCTTCTCGACAATACGGAGCTTTTCATACAGGATGTCGCCAAGTTGTTTTGGGGATGAGATATTGAAGGTCATCCCGGCATCTTCGTGGATGGATGATTCGAGGATGCGGATCTCCTTTTCGAGTTCGGCGGAGAATTCGTTCAGCGCCAGCGGATCGATCCGAACGCCGTCGGCCTCCATTGAAGCCAATACCGGAATAAGCGGAACCTCGATCTCATCAAAAAGTTTGCGGGTATCGGTCTCTGTAAGCATGGGCTCAAAAACCTGTTTAAGCTGAAAGGTGACGTCGGCATCTTCAGCCGCATACTCCTTGACGCGCTCCAGGTCAACGGTGCGCATGCTGAGCTGGTTCACCCCCTTTTTCCCGATCAGCTCTTCGATGGCCACGGGTTTGTAGTTCAGGTAGGTTTCGGACAGCAGGTCCATCCCGTGGCGCATGTCGGGCTGGATGAGGTAGTGGGCCAGCATGGTGTCGAACAGGGGGCCGTTCACCTTCACATCGTACCAGCGGAGGATCGAAATATCGAATTTCAGGTTCTGGCCGATCTTCTGGATCTTTGGATCCTCCAGGGCTGCTTTGAACCCGGTGACGATGGCCAGCGCCTCGTTGTAGTTGTCGGGAAGCGGCACATACCAGGCCTCCCGGGGCTGCCATGCAAACGACATCCCCACCAGTTCGGCGCTATTCGGATCCACTCCGGTGGTCTCGGTGTCGAAGCAGAAGGCGGAATGCTTTTCGAGGGAGGAGATCAGGGCAGCGATCTTCTCAGGAGAATCGGCCAGGAGGTAGGTGTGGGGGGTGGTGGTAATATTTTCGATTTGGGGATGGGAATCAGCCATTAGGCTTTGGCCATTAGCCATTGAAACATCGCCATTAGCCATTGAAACATCGCCATTAGCCATTAGGCTTTGGCCATTAGGGATTAGGGGAGATTTTTTTTGGCTGGGTTGAAAATTTTCTTCTGTTCCCGAAAACAGATCCGCCACAGGCGCCTTGTTACCCTGTAACCCTGTTACCCTGTCACTTTTTGCCTTGTCACCCTGTAACCCTGTTACCTTGTCACTTTTTACCTTGTCACCCTGTAACCCTGTTACCTTGTCACCTTCTAAATAGCTCGTCACCCTTTGAGCAAACGTCCGGAACTCCAGCTCATCGAACAGCTTTTTCAGCCGCTCCTCGTCGGGATGTTCCATGATGAGCCTGGATTCGTCGAATTCAATGGGCACATCGAGGATAATGGTGGCTAACTGTTTCGACATCATGGCCTGATCCCGGAATTCGATCACCTTATTGCGAAGTTTTTCGTTGCTAATTTTTTCGGAATGGGCGATGAGGTTCTCGACTGAATCAAATTCAGCCAACAACTTTTTAGCTGTCACCTCGCCCACGCCGGGGATCCCGGGGATGTTGTCGGAGGCATCGCCCCAGAGCCCCAGTAGGTCGATCACCTGTTCGGGCCGGCTGATGCTAAACTTCTCGCACACCTCCTTCACCCCCAAAATCTCGACGTCGCTGCCGAATTTTCCGGGTTTATAGATAAAGGTGGTGTCGCTCACCAGTTGTCCGAAATCCTTATCGGAAGTCATCATGTAGGTGACAAACCCGTGTTTTTCGGCCTGTTTCGCGAGGGTGCCGATCACATCATCGGCTTCGTATCCGTCGACAAACAATGTGGGGATGTTGAATCCTTCAATCAATTCATGGATGTACGGCAGCGATTTGATGATATCTTCGGGCGTCTCCTGGCGGTGGGCCTTGTAGGCCTCAAAACCCACCTTCCGCACGGTGGGGGCCATGGTGTCGAAGGCCACCCCGATGTGTGTGGGCTTTTCCCTCTTCAGCAGATCAAGTAAAACGTTGGCAAATCCAAAAACGGCGGAGGTGTTCACCCCTTTGGAGCTCATCCTCGGATTTTTGTTAAAGGCGAAATAGGCCCGGTAAATCAGGGCCATGGCATCGAGAAGGAAAAGTTTTTTTTCGGACACGGTTTAATTTTGGACTTCAAAGGTACGAAGCTGACAGGAATTTGTAGACAAAGGATTTATTTTTCGTCAGCCAGGGATGATGCCTTCAGGTGAGGTAATTCACGGTCGAAAGATGATCAACCGTTTGGTATAAACCTCATCACCTGTGATGATCCTGAGGTTGTAGATACCTGGAATCAGCGATGAAAGGGTCACCGGTACAGGATTTATTGCTGGAAGGGCCGACCTGAACACCTGTTCACCCCGGCAGCCGAATAGTTCGAGGAGCATGGTTCCGGAGGTTACGGGCCTGGAGAATTCCAGTGAAAACGTACCATCTGAAGGGTTGGGGAAGATCGCCAGGCTGTTTGACGGGGGTTGATCTTCAGGTACACTGCCGAACACCGTAACGCATCCCGATGTGGTATCAAGATCAACAGAACTGATGATTGCGGGATGAATCTCTATTCCTGTGCCTTTTATCGTAGAGGTAATGGGCGGGGTTATCCATAAAACGGCATTGGGGCTTCCCGAGAATCCGTTCGGACTTACGCATTCCGAACTGAGGCCGGCCGAGTCGGTTTTAATGATGCCGATCTGGGGTCCTTCGCTTGGCGACAGGCTGACGCCATAAATCGGACCATTGCCGGAGATGAGGCATCCCCCATCGCTGGTTTCCAGTGCCGAATTGGAGATGACCACCAAAAAATCGGACCAGATCACATTTCCTGTGCTGTCGGTCTCGGCCGCACCACCCGGACCAAACATGTCTAAATTCTGTACGATGAGAAAACCACCATGAACCGTTAGCCCCAGTTTTGGGACAGGGGATCCGTACCAGGTTGTGTTGCACCAGATATATCCTTTGCTCCAGATCACATTTCCGGAGAGGTCGGTCTTCATGAGACTCACCCCGGCATCCGTTCCTGCCCCGTAGACGATGAGGCCGTCTGGCCGTGGTTTTATATCATAACCCTGTGTTTGCACCCCGGTCGTGTTGTCCTGTTTTTTTATCCAGTCAAGTTCTCCATCCGGCGTGAGCTTCATTAAAATGAGTCCTTCCCGGTAAGGCGTTGCATTGGCAATACTTCCTGTCACCACAAAACCGCCATCAGGAACCTGGCAGATGCCCCGGCCCACATTGGCAGCGTTGCCGCTATAGTAAGTCCGTCCCCATAAAAAGTTGCCTGCCGAATCAAGCTTCACGACGGCGATCGACGGGGGGGAGGCGCCATCGGGGACCGAATAACCCGTGATCAGGATCTCGTGGCTGACGCCTTCTGTTATTCCGAAGGCCCGGTCTTCAATACCCAGGTCAATGGCCCTCGACCACAGGGTATCGCCGGCCTGGTTTAATTTTACACAGAGCATGTCTTCGAGGGAAGGTTCTGACGGATTGGAAATTTTTCCGGCCAACAGGAATCCGGAATCCCGGGTGGCGATGGCACAATAAAAGTGGGAGTTGGGGTTTTCCAGCCGCTTCTGCCACAGGATATTGCCTGATGGGTCGATCTTCATGACCAGGGGTTGATCATCGCGCTGGCCTGCCATTAAAAAGTTTTGGCCGGGGGTGGCGACGGTGGCATGGACCAATGCCGAACCGGCCATGTCGTAGTAGACTTTTGTGTAGGTTGATTGCTGGGCGCTGCCTGACTGGAAAATCAACACCATCAGCGTTGCAAGGAGGGTGGAAAATAGCTTTTTCATAGTAACCGATCTGACTGATGGTAATCGTACAACAGAAGTATTGTCAAAGGTATCAAAATTCAATGGATTTACCAACCCTTCAAAATGTTCATATTATTCAACAATACATTGTTCAAATCTTCCGCAGCCAACTTTTATTTTAAGCTCTTTCTTGGTTACATTTGAACGCGACCCAAAACATCTTTCATGCTAAAAAAGAAATCAAAAGAGAAGAAAATCTTCGTGCTGGATACCTCGGTAATCCTATACAATCACAACGCCATCCGCAGTTTCGACGACAATGACGTGGCCATCCCGATCACGGTGCTGGAGGAGCTCGACAATTTCAAGAAGGGCAACGACACCATCAATTTCGAGGCGCGTGAATTCATCCGCATCATCGACCGGCTGTCGGACAGGGCCACCCTCACCAAATGGATCTCACTGGGGATGCCCAAGGGAGGCAAGTTCAAGGTGGTGATGAATGAGCAGAGTGAACTCGACGCTGTGAAGGTGTTTGGTGACAACAAGCCCGACCATCGCATCCTGAATGCCGCGCTGGTGATGATGGCGGAAAATCCGGCGAAAAAGGTGATCCTGGTCTCCAAGGATGTCAACCTGCGCCTGAAGGCCAAGTCGCTCAACATCTCCGCCGAGGATTTCGAGACAGGAAAAATCAAGGATGTGGAGGGGCTTTACTCCGGGAAAACGCTGATCGAGGGTTTGGATAAAACGATCATTGATGTCATTTATGAAGCGGGATGGTGCCTGCCTGAAGATATCGGCATCAAGAACCCCATCCCGAACCATTATTTCATCCTGAAAAACGGAAAAAGTTCGGTATTGGCATTTTATAATCCGATTTCGGAGCGCATCGAGAAGATCGAAAAGAAGGGGTGTTACAAGGTCAACCCCCGCAATGCCGAGCAGGTATTTGCCCTTCATGCCATCCTGAATCCCAATGTGAAACTGGTCACCATGCAGGGCATTGCGGGCACCGGGAAAACCTTGTTAGCCCTGGCCGGCGCACTGGAGCAAAAGCGGAATTTCAAGCAGATCTACCTGGCCAGGCCCATTGTGCCGCTGAGCAACAAGGACCTGGGTTTTCTGCCGGGCGACATCAAGTCGAAGCTGGATCCCTACATGCAGCCCCTGTGGGACAACCTGAAATTCATCCAGAGCCAGTTCAGTGAAAAGGACAAGGAATACAAGGTGCTGACCGAGGCCGTTGAAAACGAGAAGCTGGTGATCACGCCGCTGGCTTACATCCGCGGACGCAGCATTTCGAATGTGTGCTTTATCGTGGATGAGGCGCAGAATCTCACGCCCCACGAGGTGAAAACCATCATCACCCGTGCCGGGGAAAATACCAAGATCATCTTCACCGGTGATATTTACCAGATCGATACCCCCTACCTCGATGCCCAGTCGAACGGGCTATCCACCCTGATCGACAAAGTGCGGAAGCACGACATCTATGCCCACGTAAGGCTTGAAAAGGGCGAGCGGTCGGAGCTGGCGAATTTGGCGAATGAACTCCTTTAGAAGGTAACAAGGTGACAAGGTGACAAGGTGACAAGGTGACAAGGTGAAAGGGTGACAGGGTAATAGGGTAACAAGGTAACAAGGTAACAAGGTGACAAGGTGACAAGGTGACAAGGTGAGAGGTTGGGTTTGTTGAAAGTTTTTCGGAGTTTTTATTTCACTTTTTCTTGTTTTCGGGATTAAGCATAAAGTTTAATCTATGAAAACGCATAAGGATCTCAATGTCTGGAAAAACAGCATTGCATTAGTATCAGAGGTCTACAGGCTTTCAAAAAAATTTCCAAAAGAGGAGTTGTTTTGTTTGACGCAGCAGGTCCGGAAGGCTGCCATTTCAATCCCATCGAACATCAGCGAAGGAGCGGCCCGGAATCAGAAGAGAGAATTTGTGAGATTCCTGAGAATTTCTGCCGGCAGTCTTGCCGAAGTTGAGACCCAGATTATTGTGGCTGAACAATTGCGATACCTAAGTGAATCAGACAGGATTTTACTGGAAGGTCAAACCAATAAAATCAGAGCTCAAATACTTGGTCTGATAAAAGCAGTTGAGAAAGAAATAAAACAACCCTGAACGTCTTACCTTGTCACCTTGTTACCTTGTTACCCTGTTACCTTGTTACCTTGTTACCCTGTTACCGTTCCTCATAAACCACCGTCAACAAGGTCTGCCCTACGACTTTGAGGGTGTTTTTATCGATCTTGTCGAAGGTGTCGCCGGTGGTGTGCCAGTAGGGATAAAACCCGGTTTCGGAGTTTTTGTCGAGGTGGATGATGTCGATGGTAGGGATGTTGGCGATCCGGTTAATGGGAACATGATCGTCGGTGATGTAGCCTGCCTGTTCCTCGGGGAACCAGGAGGCATACCCGATCCGGGAGGCGGTTGACCATACCGATTTCACGATGTCGCCGGCATACTGCATAGAGTACCCCTCCATCAGGAAGGTGGCATTGCGGGCGCCCACCATGTCGAGGAGGATGCCGTATCTGGCCGTATAACCGGACTTATGTGGATTTTTAGCCCAGTACTGTGCCCCAAGTCCCCACTGATCTTCCGAATCGTCCATGGTGAGATCCTGCGGAGGGCCATAATCTTCCACATCAAAAAAGATGATATCGACACCCACGGTCGGGTTAAGCAGGCTGAACTGGCGGGCCGCCTCCATCAGCACGCCGACGCCACTGGCCCCGTCGTTGGCGGCATCCACCGGCTTGCTGCGGTTTTTCTTATCGGGGTCATGGTCGGCAAAGGGGCGTGAATCCCAGTGGGCGCATAGAAGGATCCGGTTGCTGGTTTCGGGTTTCCAGCTGGCGATGATGTTCTGGAAATGAAGGGGGGTACCGTTATATGCGCTGAGCGTTCCCTTCTGCACCATCACTGCCGGGGTGTAGGTTTTCAACTTGCCGATGAGATAAGCAGCACATTTCTCATGAGCCGGAGTATTGGGAACCCGCGGCCCAAATGCCAGTTGACGCCTCACCGATTCATAGGCTGTATCGGCATTGAAATCAGGGACAGCCACCTTCGGACCGGAAACAGCGACATCCTGGCTTGATGTTGTTTGCTTTGCAGGCTGGTTGCAGCTCCCGGCTAAAAGTATCAGGGCCGTTATACATAGGGTCAGATATCTCATGTGTTCCTGTTTTTATGCGCTTATAAGGCTGCTGTATTCCCAAATTTTTCGCTGAATACGAGCTCACGGAGTTCCTTCCTTGTCCGGTCCTGCAATTCCCGTTGTTTCAGCTTTTCGGGCAGGGTGTCAGGATCTCCTTGATAACCCACCGCAATGACCGTCAAGGCCTGGAATGTTTCAGGTATGTCGAACAATGTACGGGCCTTCTCAGGTGAAAAGCCTCCCATCTGGTGTGTATGTAATCCCTGGTGAACCGCTTCGAGGATAAGATGCGCCACCGACTGTCCTACATCATACTGAAAATAGGGGCTGATGTTGCCATCCCAGGTGGATATTTTATTCCCGATGGAGATGATGAGAACGGGTACGGTTTTGTTCCACTCCTGGTTTCCCTCCAAAAGCGTGGAGAAGATTTTTTGCCAGGTTTCATCGGGATGGATTCCAATGATGTATCGCCAAGGCTGTTCATTGCCGCCGGATGCCGACCAGCGTGCTGCTTCAAACAAGCTGATGATCTTCTCCCGTTCCACCGGCGTTGACATAAATGCCCGCGGGCTCCATCTCTTTTTAGCCAGATCGTTGATCGGAAATAACGTTGTTGTCTCTTTATTCATACTTACAAATTACGAGTGACGAATGACGAATGACGAATGACGAATTTTTTACTCCAGTACTCCATTACTCTGTTACTTTTCACCCTGTTACCCTCTTACCCTCTTACCCTGTTACCCTGTTACCCTGTTACCCTGTTACCCTGTTACCCTGTTACCCTGTTACCCTGTCACCCTGTCACCCTGTTACCCTGTTACCTTGTCACCCTGTTACCCTTAAAAAAAGCCCTCCCCACCGCCGCAAGGATCAACAACCCGGCCAGGTAGGAGAAGAACCGCGCCAGATAATCCCCATGTGCCACATAAAAGGTGATCTTGTCATTGGCATTCAGTGTTCCTTTGATCACGGCCGGAGCCCAGTAGGCTGTTACCTGGCGGGCATCGCCACGCTGGTCGATGAGGGCGGAGATGCCGGTGTTGGCTGAACGGGCAATGCTGCGTCGGGTCTCGATCGCACGAAGGTGGGCAAAAGAAAAATGCTGGCGGTGGCCGGCTGTGTTGCCCCACCATCCGTCGTTGGTGATGATGATCATGATCTGCGCCCCATTCCTCACAAATTCGCCGAAAAATTCCCCGAAGATCGATTCATAGCAAATGGCAGGACCCACCTTCACCGTGCCGACGGTCATATATACTTTCCGGATTGAATCCATCCCCAGGCTGCCCACCGTTCCGCCCAGGTCGATGGCAAATTTTTCGAGCCATTTAAAACCCCTGAAGGAGGGGAGGATCTCGACGCCGGGGGTGAGTTTTGATTTGTGATACAGTTGCAGTGAATCAAGGCTGTTGAGCATGATTGCGGCATTGTAAGCATAATACGCGTTGTCGGAATCGGTAAATTTCCTGGACCATCTTTTACGGGATTCTCCCGGCACCAGCTGGTAAAAGGTAGAGCCGCCCACCAGCATGTTCAGATTCGGGTAGGGCGCGATGGCCTGTTTCAGCAGTCGGATGCTCGTAAACGATGTCAGGTCATTTTCCCACATGCTCTCCTGAATGGCCGATTCGGGCGCCACCAGGAAGTTGGTGTTACTGTCGGTTTCTGGCAGGGCCAGCGCCATGATCCGCTTGATTACCTCGTCAGGGGGAAGTGAATACTGTTCTGAATAGGGATCGATGTTGGGCTGAACCACCACGAAATTCACCGGAGATTTTTTTTCATCGTAGTTGTTGTAGATAATGAAAGATGAAAGGATGGGAAGGGCGAGCCAGAGGGGAAAAAGTAACAGGGTGACAAGGTAACAGGGTGACAGGGTAACAGGGTGTGAGGGTGTGACACGTGACACGCGACGAAAAAAATTGGTCATTGGTAATTGGTAATTGGTCATTGGTAATTTCTTCAACATCTGTAACGCAATAATGTTTGCGACCAGCACCCAAAGGGTTCCTCCAAAGGCTCCGGTGTATTCGTACCACTGCACCCATTTGTAATAGGTGGCGAAGCCATTGCCGAGGTTGAGCCAGGGCCAGTTGAGGTCCCAGTTGAGGTGAAGGTATTCGAAGGCGATCCAGTAGGAAACGAGGGCGGCATATCCGGCGAGGGGGCTGTGCAGTTTTTTCCGGGTAAAATGGAATGCCTGGAAAATGATGGACATGAAGAGGGAATTCAGCACGATGGCCATGACGGCCCCGACCAGGGTGGAGTTTGCGATCCACCAGGTGGTGAGCAGGTTCCACAGCAGGAACCCGGGATAGGCATAAAAAAGCAGGCTGAATTTGATAAACTTTTCAGGATGGCGGGTGATGTAATCTTCAATGAATAGCATGGGGACCAGTCCGACGAACAGCAGGGCCGGGAATCCCCGTTCGGGCCAGGCCAGGGAGAGGATCACCCCGCTGAGGAGGCTTAACAGGATCAGGTGAAATTTGCGGAATTTCAAGGCAATCAAGGTTTATAGCATTACAAAAGTAAATAATTTGCAAAGATTTCAAGGCGATTTCCGTACTCACAAAAAATTCCAAATTTCACCTGAAGCAACCACGCCCTATTTTAAGCGGCTCGAATGTATAATTGCCAGAATCGTCACAGCTGCTTCAGAAACCGAATAAATAAAAACAAAGTTTTTAAATGGGGTACATCGCAAATTCCTCTTCTTAAATGGATTGTGATGACAAATTGTGTATTTTTCAGGGTATGAACCAAGAGTTTCTCCAAAATCATACAACTGATCGCAGAATTTTATGGAGGTATCTGGGTATCCTTTTTTAGCAATAAACAACATGATGGTCAGAATCTGCTCATGGGCAATGCCAGAATAGACTACTTGCTTGCTTTTTCCTGCCATTGTTTAAATCGTTGCTTATTTATTTTCTTTGATTGCTGCTGCAAGTAGGTTTCTTCTTTTTCTGTAAGGATCATCAGTTCCTCAAGTTCTTTGTCAGACGCTTCCCTTCCTGACATGGAAAAATCAAGGGCATTCAATACACCAGAATTGACTTGAGGAATGACGGAAACAACAAATTTTAATTCCTCCATGATATGAAGAAACAAATCCTTATGTGATTCCTCATCAATAGTTACGCTGAATGTTACCATAGTTGAATTTCTTTATTACAAAAATACGAAAAATACAATTATCCCTGATTCTCCGGATACCTTACGACCACGATCTTGCGGACCTCAGCATGGAGGGTTTCGCGCAGTTTGTCGATGTTTGTTTTGTCGGTGGCGGAGATAAAGAGCGAGGGAAGATGCTCGCGGGCCATCCAGGTTTTTTCGAGCTCTTCGAGGGTCAGGTTTTCTTTGGTAGGCGGCGTGAGGTCGTCGGCCTCCTTTTCGATAAACCGGTAAGCATCGGTCTTATTAAACACCATGATGGTGGGTTTGTCGGATGCTTTGATGTCGGCCAGGGTTTGCCGCACCACGTTGATCTGCTCCTCAAAGGCCGGATGGCTGATGTCGGCCACGTGAACCAGGATGTCGGCCTCGCGCACCTCGTCGAGGGTCGATTTGAATGATTCGACCAGCGAGTGGGGCAGCTTGCGGATGAAGCCCACGGTGTCGGAGAGGAGGAAGGGCTGGGTTTCGATCACCACTTTGCGGACGGTGGTATCGAGGGTGGCAAAGAGCTTATTTTCGGCAAACAGATCGGATTTGGCGAGCACATTCATGATGGTTGATTTGCCCACGTTGGTATAGCCCACCAAAGCCACGCGCACCATGTCGCGGCGGTGTTTGCGCTGGGTCATCATCTGCTTGTCAATGGCTTCCAGCTTATCCTTAAGAAGGGAGATGCGGTACCGGAGGATCCGTCGGTCGGTCTCGATTTCCTGTTCACCGGGGCCGCGAAGGCCGATTCCACCCCGTTGCTTCTCAAGATGGGTCCACATCCGCGTGAGCCGGGGAAGCAGGTATTCATTCTGCGCCAGTTCCACCTGGGTACGGGCATAGGAGGTAACAGCCCGCCGGGCGAAGATATCGAGGATCAGGTTGTTGCGGTCGAGGATCCGACATTGCAGCACCGATTCGATGTTCCGGATCTGGCTGGGTGAAAGCGCATCATCGAAAACCACCAGGTCAACCGGATTTTCCTCCATCCAGTTACGGATTTCCTGTAATTTCCCACTTCCCACATAGGTCTTTGAATCGGCGTGGGTGAGTTTCTGGATGAACCTTTTTACAGGGACTCCCCCTGCGGTTTCCACCAGAAACGCCAGTTCATCGAGGTATTCGCTCGTTTGTTCCTGGCTTTGCGTCTGGGTAGCCAATCCAATCAGCAGGGCAGTCTCTTGTATCAGGGTGGTTTCTATCATTTATCAGAAAAAATATTACTTTTACATGTCGGGAGAAAACAGGAATTGATACCTTTTTTGCAAAAATAGCGTTTCAAATATGAATGACCAAGATAAATCAGACAAATCACCCATTGTGCGACCTCCTGTAAATGAATCGGCACTCCCATTTGAGATGAATTCCCAGGAGTTGTACATGAGACTCGAACAGAAGGAGATCAACTACCGGATTCTTTTTGAAACAGCCCACGATGCCATATTTCTTATGGATGAAAAGATTTTCCTGGATTGCAATCCGAGGGCTACAAAGATTTTCGGCTGTACGCGGGAGGATATCATTGGCAAGTCTCCGACAGACTTTTCTCCGCCCTTGCAACCCGACGGGTCAGATTCAACCATAAGGGCAAGGGAAAAGATTGAACTGGCCATGGCTGGCCAAAGCCAGGTTTTCGAATGGGAGCAATCCAAAAAGGATGGAACGCCGTTCGATGCTGAAGTTAGCTTGAATGCGGTTCCCCTCGATGGAAAAATTCTTATACAGGCGATTGTGAGGGACATTTCCAAACGCAAAAGATCGGAGGAGCAGCTTCTGAAATATAACACGGAGTTGCAGGAGTTGAACCAGACCAAGGATAAATTCTTCTCCATCATCAGCCACGACCTGAAGGGGCCCTTCAATGCCATCCTCGGTTTTTCAGATATTCTTGCGACCGAATGGAATGATTACACAGATGAGGAGCGCCAGCATTTTATACGGAATATCCACTCTTCTGCAAAAAACACCTTCAGGCTGCTTGAAAATCTGCTCGAATGGTCTATGGCTCAAACAGGAAAACTGGCCTTCAGGCCCGCGCCGTTCGATTTAAGCGTGGTGGCCAATGATGTGATTATTTTAATGCGTGAACAGGCTGATGCGAAACAAATTAAGCTGTTTACTGCCATTAATTTCCACACGATGGTGCTGGCAGATGAGAACATGATAAAGACCATTTTGAGGAACCTGGTCTCCAATGCAATCAAATATACCCAACCGGGCGGGCACGTTAAAATTCTTACAGAAACTATTGCAAAAACATCTGAAAACCGTGGGATGCTTCAGGTATGTGTGCATGATTCAGGAATCGGAATAAATCCGGAAATGCTGCCAAAACTTTTCAGGATCGATGAAAAGGTCCGGTCGAGCGGCACTGCGCAGGAAAAGGGAACCGGACTTGGACTGATCCTGTGTAAAGAGCTCGTCGAAAAAAACGGAGGAATCATCTTTGTGAAGAGTGAACCGGAAAAAGGCAGCAGGTTTTGCTTTACTATACCGGTGGAGTAATTGGAACGAATTACCAATTGCCAATGACCAATGACCAATTTTCGTTTCACCTTGTCACCTTGTCACCTTGTCACTTCATTACTTTTCACCCTGTCACCCTGTTACCCTGTCACCTTCTAAAAAGCCTTAAACCCAATAATCTCCCTTATCTCCCGTACGGTTTTGGCGGCTGATTCCCGGGCTTTTTCTGCGCCCATTGCGGCCACTTTTTTCAGATAGCCTTCATCTGCAGCAAGGGCCATCATCTTTTCGCGGAAGGGGGTGGTGAAGCGGATGATGTCTTCGGCCAGTTGTTTTTTCATGTCGCCGTAGCGGATTGCCCCTGAATGATAGGTGTCTTCAAAATGTTTCAGCGTGTCGGGTGAAGAGAAGTAGCTCATCAGGTCGAAGAGGTTCACAACCCCTTGTGAGCGAGGCTGGGTTGGGTCAACCGTTCCCGAATCGGTAACGGCTTTCATCACCTTTTTCCGGATCACCTCAGGGGGGTCGGCCAGGAAAATGGAGCTGTTTTCATTGTCGGACTTCGACATTTTCAGACTCCCGTCAAGACCGGGGATCTTCACCAGGTTTTCGCCGAAGTTGTAGGCCACGGGTTCAGGGAAAAACTCAACGTTGTAAAGCCGGTTGAACCGGTTGGCAAAGGTGCGTGTCATTTCGAGGTGCTGCTCCTGGTCTTTTCCCACCGGGACCTTGTGTGCCTTGTGGATGATGATATCGGCCGCCATCAGGGTTGGGTAGGTAAGCAGTCCGGCATTTACATTCTGTGGCTGGGTGCGGATTTTCTCCTTGAAGGAGGTGCAGCGTTCCAGTTCGCCGATGTATGCATTCATGTTAAGCAGCAGGTACAGTTCGGCTGTTTCCGGGAGGTCACTCTGGATGTAAAGGGTCGCCTTCTCCGGATCAAGTCCGCAGGCCAAGAATTCAACCAGGACAGTCTTTACATTTCCATGAAGATCGGCCGGGGTTGGATGAGTGGTAAGGGAATGGTAATCAGCAATGAAGAAGTAACATTGGTTTTCTTCCTGCATTTTCACAAAACTCTTCAGCGCACCAAAATAATTACCCAGGTGGAGGTTCCCCGTTGGTCTTATACCGCTAACAACTATATCCATTTACCAATTACCAATTACCAATTACCAATTACCAATTACCAATTACCAATTACCAATTACCAATTACCAATTACAAATGACGAGTGACGAGTGCTTTTTTACTCCATTACTCCATTACTTCATTACTTTTCACCCTGTTACCTTGTCACCTTGTCACCTTGTCACCCTATTACATTTTTATCTCATCCCCATTTCCATTCAAAAAATGGTACTCAAGAAAGTGTGATGCGTTTTGCGGCTTGAGTGTGACCCACTGTCCGAATTTGCGCCACCATTTCCATCTGAAGTTGAACCATCCTTTGGAGAGAAAGGCATGTACGTAGGGATGGACCACCAGGGTCAACTTTTTCTCATTTTGTTCGCGGATGAGGTAGCCGAGGTTGTTTTCAATATCGTCGGTGAGCAGGATGGTCGGCCTGATCTTGCCGGTTCCGTCGCATGCGGGGCATTTTTCAAGGATCTGGACATTCATCTCGGGGCGCACGCGCTGGCGGGTGATCTGCACAAGTCCGAATTTGCTCGGGGGAAGAATCGAATGTTTGGCACGGTCGCGCTTCATCTCATCGCGCAGCTTTTCAAATAGTTTCCTGCGGTTCAGCCCCTGCATCATGTCGATAAAATCGATGACGATGATGCCCCCCATATCGCGCAGACGCAACTGGCGGGCCACCTCGGTGGCAGCCTCCAGGTTCACCTCCATCGCGTTGGTCTCCTGGTTCTGCTCCTGATTCACCCGGTGTCCGCTGTTGATGTCGATGACATGCAGCGCTTCGGTATGTTCGATCACCAGGTAGGTACCGCTTTTGATGGTGACCATCTTGCCAAACGAATTCTTGATCTGTTTGTCAATGCCGTACTGGTCGAAGATGGGAACCTTGCCCGTATGCAGTTTGACGATGCTGACCTTGTCGGGAACAATGCGCTGGATATAGGCTCTGATCTCATCGTAAATCAGGGGATCGTTTACCACGATGTTGTTGAACGATTCGTTGAGCGCATCCCTCAGGATGGCCGAGGTGCGGTCAATCTCCCCAATGATTTTCTGTGGCGGTTTGGCTGTGGCCAGTTTCTGGGTGATGATCTCCCACCGTTTATAGAGGCTGCGCAGATCGGCGTCAAGGTCGGCCACCAGCTTGTTTTCTGCAACCGTCCGGATGATGATCCCGCAGTTTTTGGGTTTGATGCTGGTGATGAGCCGCTTAAGCCGGTTGCGCTCTTCGGCGCTTTTAATTTTCTGGGAGACGGATATTTTATCGGAGAAGGGGATCAGAACAAGAAATCTTCCTGCAAAGGCGATTTCCGAGGTCACCCGGGGCCCTTTGGTGGAAATGGGCTCCTTGGCGATCTGGATTAAGATGTTCATGTTGGGCTTGAGCACCTGGGTGATCTTGCCGGTTTTCTGAATGTCCTCTTCGAGTTGAAAGTCGCCAATGGAGAGTGGCTGGCCATTGCCAGCCTGTCCGGCCTTGATGTATTTCAACAGGGAGAGGATCTGGGGGCCCAGGTCGAGGTAGTGGAGGAAAGCATCCTTCTCATACCCGACATCCACGAAGGCAGCATTCAACCCGGGCATGATCTTTTTGATCTTGCCCAAATAGATGTCGCCAACGGAATATTCGTTGTTGGCTTTTTCCTTGTTTAACTCTACAAGAAGTTTGTCTTCAAGTAAGGCAATTTCAACCTCGGTGGAGGTTGAGTTGATAATTAATTCCTTATTCACAGTTTTCCATAATTTACAGAAAAGGTACAGGCAATAGGCCAGTTACCATGGATGACTGAAGGAATTGCAGCAGCAGGAAGGCTATTTCTTCTTATGTCTGTTCTTGCGCAAGCGTTTTTTCCGCTTGTGCGTTGCCATCTTATGTCTCTTTCTTTTCTTTCCGCTTGGCATAATAAACCAGATTTAAGAAGTTATTACTTCACTTTAACGTGTGATTTCACTTTATTTACAAATGTCTTTGCCGGCTTAAAAGAAGGAATGTTGTGGGCGGGAATGATAAGGGTGGTGTTCCTTGAAATGTTTCTTCCTGTCTTTTCAGCTCTTTTTTTGATAATAAAACTACCGAAACCCCTGAGGTAAACGTTTTGACCTGTGGTCATGGAGTTCTTGATGGAATCCATGAAAGCTTCAACGGTGGCCTGAACGGCAACTTTCTCAATGCCAGTCTTATTAGCAATTTCTGCTACAATTTCTGCTTTTGTCATGTTTGATTGTTGTTAATTGGGTATATATTCTTGTTACTGAATGCTTTTTAGCTCTTGAAAACGGGTTGCAAATATAAGATTATTTTGAGAAATAATGCAAGGAAGGAAAATTATTTACGATTAACGATTTTATTCATTACTACATTACACCAATACGCAGTTACTTCTCACCTTGTCACCCTCTCACCTTGTCACCTTGTCACCTTGTTACCTTGTCACCTTGTTACCTTGTCACCTTGTCACCCTCTCACCTTGTCACCTTGTCACCTTGTTACCTTGTCACCTTGTTACCTTGTCACCTTGTCACCTTTCAGTATCTTTGCCCATGGATTTCACAAAGCAACTCCTTCAATGGTATCATAAAAGCAAGCGGGATCTTCCGTGGAGGAGGACGAAAGACCCCTACCTTATCTGGCTTTCAGAGATCATCTTGCAGCAAACGCGCATTGACCAGGGGTTGCCCTATTATGAGAAATTCGTTTCGGCCTATCCTACCGTGGAATTGATGGCCCGGGCAGATGAGCAGGATATCCTGAAGCTTTGGCAGGGGCTGGGATACTATTCCCGTGCGCGCAACATGCATGAGGCCTCCCGCATGATCGTGCGGCAGTTCAACGGAACATTTCCCGACACCTATGATGGAATCCGGAGCTTGAAAGGGGTGGGTGACTATACTGCGGCTGCGGTCGCCTCCATCGTGTTTGGTCTTCCTTTTCCTGTGGTCGACGGCAATGTCATTCGTTTTATTTCACGTTTTTTTGGAATTACTGAATCAACCGACCTGGCCAGTACCAAGAAACGTATCCTGGAAACAGCGCGGGATCATTTGGACCATAGAGATCCCGGCGATTTTAACCAGGCCATGATGGAATTCGGAGCCACCCAATGTACACCGGCCAACCCATCCTGCCCGTCCTGTGTTTTCCATAAGGCGTGTTTTGCCTTTAAACAGGGGATGGTTGCTGAATTGCCGGCGAGGAGCCAGAAAACAAAGGTCCGCAGCCGATATATCCATTATTTGGTAGTCACCTGTACCCTTGGCGGCGAGGATTACATATACCTGAACAAGCGAACGGGAAATGACATCTGGAAAAACATGTTTGATTTTCCGCAACTTGAGCTTCCGGAAGGGATAAAACAGGATCATCCGCTGAAAGTCGGGGATCTTAAAAAGTTTTTCCCGGCTGATCAATCCGGATTGCCGATTACCCACTTTCAGGGGGTTTCGTCAAAGTACGACCATTTGCTGACCCATCAGCGTCTTCATGCCTGGTTTTATCATTTTCGTCCGGAACAAAAAATTGAATGGCCCTATCTCCTGGTCCCGATGAAAAGATTGGATGATTATCCTGTTCCAAGGCTGGTGGATCGTTATCTCAAGGATTTTTTGTACCTTTGCGTATGACCGCTCAAATTACCTTCCACTTAAGCCAGATTCTCGGCAAGAGTTACCTCTCTGACGATGGTGTAACCATTGGAAAAATCAAGGATTTTCTAATTGACCAGACCCTCATCCCCGGGAAGGAATCGGAACCCATCCGTCCGCGGGTGGTGGCCATCAAGGTCAAAAAGGGAAATGACATCCGCATTTTGGATTTTTCATCCTTCGAAATAAAGAAATTCAAGCGCAAACTCAGGGTTACCTGTCTCGAAGTGCACGATATCTCCCCATCAATCTTCGCCAATAGTTTGTGGCTTGCAGAGAATATTCTGGACAAGCAGATTGTCGACATAAACGGACGCAAACTGGTACGGGTCAATGATGTACGCATGGTGATGATTCCTGCCGGTACCTACGCTATTGCCGTGGATGTGGGCATGGAGGGACTTTTGCGCCGGTTCGGGATAGACAAACCGATTCAAACGGTTCTTGATCCATTCAAAGCCATTATTCCCGGGAAATTTATTCTATGGGATGATATTGCGGCAGTCGATTTCTCCAATGCCAACATCAAACTATCGAAATCAATTTCCAGGCTGAACACATTACATCCTTCCGACCTGGCCGATATCATTGAGGATCTTGACAAGGCTACCCGGATGTACATTTTTGCCTCTCTCGACGAAGAACAGGCGGCTGATGTCCTCGAAGAGCTTGAGCCGCGTGCGCAGATCCATATTGTGGAGAGCCTGCCCGTGGAAAAGGCGGCCGATGTCCTCGAAAAGATGCCCGCCGACGAAGTGGCTGACCTGCTTGATGCCCTCACCGATGACAAGGCTGAAAAGCTCCTGGAGGAGATGGAAAAGGAGTCGTCGGAGGAGGTCAGGGAGTTGCTTGAATATCATGATAAATATGTGGGGTCGCTCATGTCGACCGACTTCTACACCTTTCATGAAAATCGCACGGTTGCGGAAACACTCGATGAACTTCACAGCGAGCAGCCTGAGCCGGCCCACATCTATTCCATTATTGTGGTTGATCAGTTCGAACGGTTTTTGTCGGCTATTTCACTGGGAGAGCTTGTCATTGCAGATCCTTCCAAATCCTTAAAAGAGATCATGAACAAGAACCCGATCTCGGTTTTCGACCATGATAAGACCGACTCCCTGGCTGAACTGGTATCGAAATATAACCTGCTCTCGGTACCGGTGATCAATCAAAACCGGATGATGGAGGGTGTTGTCGTAGTAGAAGATATTGTAGACGATTTGTTAAAACGTAGAAAAACCAGGTAGCCTTTGACTCCTTTGGCTGTCGTATTCCGGAAGTTTTTAACAAATGGAAAAAAATCCTGAAAAACCGTATTACCTTTTGCCCTCTTCCCCGATTAAGCTTAAAATTTAAGTACTTTTGTTCACGGAGTTTTAACTTTAAATTCAATTATCATGGCAACTGGAGTCAACAAAGTGATTCTGATCGGCAACCTGGGGAGGGATCCGGAGGTTCAGAATTTCGAAAACGGGGTAAAAAAGGCGGCCTTTACGCTCGCGACAACCGAAGCATACAAAGGCAAAGATGGGGAGAAAACCACCCATACCGAATGGCATAACATCGTGATGTGGCGTGGACTGGCTGATGTGGCTGAGCGCTTTTTGAAAAAGGGCAGTACGATCTATGTAGAGGGACGGATACGTAAACGTGAATATGAAGACAAAGAGGGGCAGAAAAAGTTTATTTATGAGATCCTCGGCGATTCAATGCAGATGCTGGGCGGAGGTCCACGCAGGGACGAAGGGAACGGAGGGGTAACCGGTGAAGCGGTCAAGGGCGAAGTTGTGATGGAGAATCCGGCTGAAGATGATTTGCCCTTTTAGACGTGATGCGTGACAAGGTAACAGGGTAACAGGGTAACAAGGTAACAGGGTAACAAGGTAACAGGGTAACAGGGTAACAGGGTAACAGGGTAACAAGGTAACAAGGTAACAGGGTAACAGGGTAAGACGTAAGTTTTCATGTATGGTTAGGTATAATGGTTATTTTTTTTCAATGTTTTCACGTTTCACCTTGTTACCCTGTTACCTTGTCACCCTTTTACTTATTTTTTCCTCCTGCAACGCCTCGTACTCTCCGAAACCCCGGGGTTATTTTCGCATCGACCTTCCTGAAAAAAAATACCAGGTATTTGATTCGACTTTCCCCTATACGTTTGAATATCCCGTGTACGCCGACATTTCGGCCGACAGCAGCAAGATGGCTGAACCATATTGGATCAACATTCGTTATAAACCATTTAATGCCACTTTGCACTTGAGCTACAAGTTGATTAATGGAAATCTTGCAAAATACCTGGATGACGCCCATACACTGGTTAACAAACACATTCCCAAGGCCAATGCGATTACCCAGCGGGCGTTCGTGGACAGGGAGCACCGCGTTTATGGATTGGTTTACACGATTCGTGGGGCTGATGCGGCATCTTCCTATCAATTTTATGTGACCGACAGCCTTACCAAATTTGTCAGGGGAGCCCTCTATTTCAATCGGGTTCCCAACAACGATTCCCTGGCGCCTGTCATCAGCTTTTTGTCACAGGACATGGAACACATGATCAATACATTTCGCTGGAAAAATGTAAAATAAAAGTTAAACGACGTGATTGAAACCATCAAATTTGGAACGCTGCGCTGGTCGCATATAGTGCGCCCCACCGAAGAAGACCTCCAGGCCTTGAAACAGCGGTATCATTTTCATCCCCTCGACATTGAAGACTGCCGCACCGAGGTGAACCTGCGGCCCAAGATCGATATTTATGATGACTACCATTTTTTCATTCTTCATTTTCCGGCTTTTGGCGTAACGGAACAATTCGTTGAGATCCGGGAAATAAAGTTTTTCTGGGGAAAAGATTACCTCATCAGCATTGGGAAATCCCAGTGGATGCTGAAGGATCTGTTTAACCGTGAAAAGGCAAAATCACAATCGACCGGACGAATGGAGGTAGGAAGCAGCGATGCCTTGCTGTATGAGATACTGGATCACCTGATGAAGGATACACAAAAGCTGGTTGAAAAAGTTGACCAGAATGTGGATGATTGCGGAAAGGCACTGTTTGGCAAGAAAGCTGAGCCGATCATTGAAAAAATATCCGTTACCCGGAAAAATGTCATCCTGCTCAATACCATGTTCAAGCCGCAGATGGTGCTGTTTAATAAACTGCAAAGTGGCGTCATCAAGGGGTTTGCCGAAAACATGGAGGATTACTGGGGCAACATCATGGACTACTACCAAAAAATATGGGACATGGTGGAGGATGACGGTGAGTTGATCAAGGGCTATTCGATGACCTTTGATTCGTTGCAGGTGAACAAAACCAACGAGGTAATGAAAATTCTCACCCTGGTATCCTCAGTACTGCTTCCCTTAACCTTTATTGCCAGCTTGTATGGAATGAACATTAAACTCCCGGCCCAGGATCATCCATTTTCATTTGTCATTGTGGCCGGGACAATGCTGGGCATCGCCATGGTGATGTTTATTTATTTCAAGCTAAAGAAATGGATGTGACCCGTCGCGTGTCACGTCTTTTGGTTCATGACATCTATCTGGCGTTGAATTCCCTCTTCATGCAATGTCTGCATTAATTTCAGGATAAACTCCCGGCTTAGTCCCATTTTTTCCCCGGCTTCGATGCGTTCATTGATCAGTTGATTCCAGCGTTTGAGCTGCAGAATGGTGATCTTGTTCGTTTTTTTATAGGTTCCGATATCTTCCACCACCTTCATGCGGCGCGCCAGGATATCGATCAGCTCCTCATCCAGTTTATCAATTTCGGAACGAAGCTCCTCCAGCTTGTTTTCAAATTCGATGCTGCCCGATTCACGACGAAGGATGAGCCTTGCAAGGATCTCCTGCAGCTGGACCGGTGTGATTTGCTGGTTTTTATCGGTCAGGGCTTTGGATGGGTTATGGTGCACCTCGATCATCAGCCCGTTCATCTCCAGGTCGAAGGCTTTTTGAATGGTGGCCGGGATCATCTCCCTGTTCCCGCAGATATGGCTGGGGTCGACCATGACCGGCATGTTCGGGTAGAGTCTTTTCAGTTCGATGGGGATCTCCCACATAGGCGCGTTCCGGTAGGGTGAACGGTTAAAGAATGAAAATCCGCGGTGAACGGCCATGAGTTTTTCCAGACCCATCTGGTTCAGCCGTTCGATGGCACCGATCCATGTTTTCAGGTCGGGGTTGAGCGGATTTTTGATCATCACCGGGATGTTGAGGGAACCGATGGCCTCGCCGATCTCCTGGACTGCAAACGGGTTTACCACGGTACGGGCGCCGATCCATAAAATATCGATGCCATGATCGAGCGCCTCTTTCACATGCCGCGGGTTGGCCACTTCGACCGATACCAGCAGCCCGGTCTCCTTCTTCACCCGCTGAAGCCACTTCAGCCCGGAAATTCCGACCCCCTCAAAGGCGCCGGGGCGGGTGCGTGGTTTCCAGATTCCGGCCCTGAATACCTTGACCTGTGGAATATCAGCAAGTCCGAAGGCCGTCTCCATCACCTGCTGTTCTGATTCGGCGCTGCATGGGCCGGCAATTATCAGCGGTTCGGCCGAAACCGGGAGCCATTGTGCAGGAGGTGTGATGTGTAGGATTGGGGTCATGGAGGGCAAAGATACGCAATTCAGCTTCTCCAAAAAATCAATTTCCAGAGATTGGAGATCACTTTCAGCGCTGAAACGACCATGCCGATGATGAGGGCGATGGGGATGAACCAGTCGAGCCAGAAAAGGCCATGAAAATGGGTGAAGTCAAAGGGATAGATGTAAAAGATGACGATCTGGGTCACAAAACTGGCCGATTCGGTAATGATCTTTGAGAGGTAACGGATGGCCGGAAGATGGATGATGAGCGCCAGCGCACTCCCCCCGATCTGGACCAGGATGTTCACATTCAATATCCAGAGAATTACATTGTAGTTATCGCGGATAAAGCCCAGGTGCCAGTCGGGAATTTTATTCACCAGCCATAGAAAGATCAGGTTTACAATGATGTTCCCGATGTATTCCCCCTGTCTTTTATCGGAGGGTTTACCTTTATGCCAGTGGCGTTTTCCGTAATCATCAATCCGGTGGGCCCAGCGGGGCATGTTTTCGTTGTATGGAGGATTCATAGGTCGATAAATTGTGTTCTTTGACGCAGGAATGAAAACAAAGTTACCAGATTAATTTCAATTCAGTAAATTTGCCGCTTCAATAAACAAAAGAGATGGAACACACGAGAAGGAACAAGATTTCCGATTTACTCAAATCGAAGGAATTTGGCAGCGAAGTATTGGTAAAGGGGTGGGTACGCACAAAAAGAGGGAATAAAAACATCAATTTCATCGCCCTCAACGATGGTTCGGTGGTTCATTCTATCCAGGTCGTTGCCGAAGTAGCCAGCTTTCCTGAAGAGGTGTTGAAACTCGTCACCACCGGCAGCTGCATTGCCGTGAAGGGGATCCTGGTCGAGTCGATGGGACAGGGGCAAAGTGTGGAGATCCAGGCCAGTCAGATCGAAGTGTACGGTACTGCCGACCCCGAAACCTATCCATTGCAAAAGAAGGGGCACAGCCTCGAATTCCTGCGCGAGATTGCACATCTGAGGCCGCGTACCAACACTTTTGGCGCGGTACTCCGTATCCGTCATGCCATGTCGTATGCCATCCACAAATATTTCAATGACCATGGATTTTACAACCTCCATGCACCGATTATCACCGGTTCCGATGCCGAAGGTGCCGGAGCGATGTTTCGCGTAACCACCCTGGATGACAAGAATCCTCCCCTTCTGCCTGACGGACATGTGGATTATTCCCAGGATTTCTTCGGAAAGGAGACCAAACTTACCGTAAGCGGCCAGCTTGAGGCTGAGCTGGGCGCCATGGCTTTATCGCTTGTATATACCTTCGGACCGACATTCAGGGCCGAAAACTCCAATACCCCGCGCCACCTCGCTGAATTCTGGATGATTGAACCCGAGATGGCGTTTTATGACATCCATGACGATATGGACCTTGCTGAGGATTTCCTGAAGTACCTCATGCAGTATGCGCTTGATCATTGTTACGACGACCTGGAGTTTCTCAATAAAATGTATGACAATGGACTGATTGACAGGCTGAAGGAGGTGATTCGCGACAAGTTTGAACGGCTTACCTATACCGAAGCCATTGAGATCCTCAAAGCCTCCGGGCAACGCTGGGAATTCCCGGTCGACTGGGGAACGGACCTCCAGGCCGAACATGAACGTTATCTCGTCGAGAAACATTTTGGAAAGCCGGTTATTCTGACGGGTTATCCAAAGGAGATCAAGGCCTTTTACATGAAGATGAATGAGGATGGCAAGACGGTGCGTGCCATGGATGTCCTCTTTCCCAATATCGGAGAAATCATTGGCGGGAGCCAGCGCGAGGAGAATCTCGAAGCCCTGCTGAAGCGGATTCATGAGATGAATATTCCGGAGAAGGACGTTTGGTGGTACCTCGAAACACGTCAATTCGGAACGGCGCCCCATGCCGGTTTTGGACTTGGTTTTGAACGCCTGATCCTGTTTGTGACCGGCATGTCGAATATCCGGGATGTGATCCCATTCCCGAGGACGCCGAAGAACGCGGAGTTTTAACAGGGTAACAGGGTGACAGGGTGACAAGGTAACAGGGTGACAGGGTGACAAGGTAACAGGGTGACAGGGTGAAAAGTAATGAAGTGATGGAAGGAAATCGTGACGCGTGACGCGTGACAAATTTTAAAAAAAATTTTCCCGATCTGAAAAATATCGTATTTTAGCAATAATAAAAGTACGATGGATAAGCGTTGGGTAGTGAAGCCACAGGGGGATCCTGAGAAGGTCAGGGAGTTATCGAAGGTGCTGGCCATTGACCAGTCACTGGCGAATCTGTTGGTTCAACGCGGGGTGACTACGCTCATGGAGGCCAAGACCTTTTTCCGACCCAGCCTCGGCGATCTGCATGATCCCTTCCTGATGAAGGACATGTACAAGGCCATTGCCCGCATCACCCACGCCATCGTGAACAAGGAGCGCATCCTGGTGTACGGTGATTACGATGTGGACGGAACATCGGCGGTGGCCCTGGTTTATACCTTTTTTCAAAGTTTTCATGAAGAGATCGATTTTTACATCCCCGACCGGTATGATGAGGGTTATGGCATTTCATTCAAGGGGATCGACTTCGCTGCAGAGACCAATGTCAAACTGATCATTGCCCTGGATTGCGGGATCAAAGCCGTTGATAAAATCGCATATGCATCCACCAAAGGCGTAGACTTTATTATCTGTGATCACCATCGCCCGGGAGCGGTCATTCCGTCGGCAGCAGCCATCCTGGATCCAAAGCAACCCGATTGCCCTTATCCCTATAAAGAGTTGTCGGGCTGCGGAATTGGTTTCAAGCTGATCCAGGCCTATTCTCATATCAACAACATTCCTTTTGAAAGCCTGATCAAGTATCTTGACCTGGTTGTGATCAGCATTGCATCCGATATTGTGGATATCACAGGAGAGAATCGCATCCTGGCCCATTTCGGACTTAAACTCATCAATGCACGTCCGCGACCGGGGCTTGAGGCATTGCTTCGTTATTCGGCCATGATGAAAAATGATGACGGGCTGGGAGGCTGCGTCTTCAGCCGCGAACTGACCATCACCGACCTGGTTTTTATGATCGGGCCGAGAATCAATGCAGCCGGGCGGATTGAAAGTGGAAAAAATTCAGTGCGATTGCTCATCACCACGAATCTGGATGAAGCCAAGCGGGTTGCAGAGCAGATAAACACGCACAATACGGAGCGGAAGACCCTTGATACACAGGTTACCCAGCAGGCGATGGAGATGATTGCCGGCAGCGCCAAACTCAGGTCTGCCCGTTCAACGGTGGTCTATCATCCCACATGGCACAAGGGGGTTATCGGCATTGTGGCCTCGCGGCTCACCGAAAGCTATTACCGTCCTACCATTGTACTCACACTTTCCAGCGGGCTGATCACAGGTTCGGCGCGCAGTGTGAAGGACTTCGATATTTATGAGGCAGTGGATGCCTGTAGTGACCTGCTTGAGCATTTCGGCGGTCACAAATTTGCAGCCGGGTTGTCGCTTAAACCCGAAAACCTTGAAGCCTTCTGTGAACGGTTTGAAGCCACCGTCAGTGACCGGTTGACTGGTATTGAATTGGTGCCTGAGGTGGAGATCGATGCCACGCTTCCACTGAATGCGATCAGTTCGCGATTTTTCAATGTTTTGAAGCAGTTTGCCCCGTTTGGCCCCGGCAACATGGCGCCGCTTTTCATGACCAAAGGGGTAGTGGATGCAGGCGGTTCGCGCATCGTCGGAAAAAATCACCTCAAGCTATCCGTAGTTCATCCTGAGATCGCCGGCGGCCCCTTTTCAGCCATTGCTTTTCAGCAGGGCGAACAATTCGGCCTCATCGAGAAGCAGATCCCCTTCAATATCTGTTATCATGTGGAGGAAAATGAGTGGAATGGTGCCGTGAATATCCAACTCAACATCAAGGATATTAAATTCTCAGATTAACAACTGTTTTCCGGGCGGAGGATTCCAGGCAGGCGGATCAGCAGTTTTCTTTTCCGAAACAGACATCCATGCGTCGCGCCTTCTCAATAAGGGAATGATCGTCGGGAACAAGCCGTAACTTTCCGCCAACTTCAGCCAGTGGAACCGAGGTGACCTTGTCGCCTCTCAGTGAAACCATCTCCCCAAATTGTTTACGGGCGATCAGTTCGACAGCGTAAGCACCATAACGGGTGGCCAGTACACGGTCCATGGGCGAAGGACTGCCCCCGCGCTGGATATATCCGAGGATGGTCTCCCGGGTTTCGAGTCCGGTGAGTTCCTTGATGCTGTTGGCCACATAGCGGCCGGCTCCTTCTCCCTTGGGCGTGGGAATGCCTTCGGCAACCACGACGATGGAATAGGGCTTTTTATTGATGGCCCGTTTTTTCAGGCACCGGGCGACATGGTTGATGTCGAATTTGATTTCAGGAAGCAGAATCACGTCGCCCCCGCTGGCCATACCGGAATAGAGCGCCAGCCATCCGGCATGATGCCCCATGACTTCAATGACCATGATGCGCTTGTGGCTGTTGGCCGTGGTATGGAGCCGGTCGATGGCCTCCGTGGCAATCCACAGCGCGGAATCAAAACCAAAGGTCACATCCGTTCCATACACGTCATTGTCGATTGTTTTCGGAATTCCGATTATGTTGAGCCCGACTTCGGAGAGCAATGCGGCTGTGCGCTGGGTCCCATTTCCGCCAATACATACAAGGGCATCCAGCCCCAGTTCATGGTAGTGCTTTTTAATCAGCTTTGGCTTATCGATGGCATTGAAGGCATTGTTTTTCTTGAATGGATTTTCACGCGATGTTCCCAGGATGGTCCCGCCCAGGGTCAGTATCCCGGAGAGTACGTTTTCATCCAACTTCACATATTCTTCGTTGATGAGGCCAAGGAAACCTGAAGAGATCCCGATCACCTCCATCCCATACTCCAGAATGGCTGTTTTGCCGACTCCCCTGATGGCCGCATTGATGCCGGGGCAATCCCCGCCGGCTGTCAGAATCCCAATTTTCATGTTGATTCCTGTTTAAATGATTTTTTGTCACGCGTCACGCGTCACGTGTTACGTTTTTTATTTCAGATCAAAAGACCCTGCTCCGATCTCCTTGTCATCAGCAAATACCGACACAATATATTTCCCCTTCATGGCCGGTTTATCGTTGTCTTTCTTGGTCCAGTCCAGACATACATTCATGGACTTTCCCGCGTAGGCAATATCCTCGCGGAGGGAATAGGAGAGAGTTTGTCCGTTGAAGACAAAGGTATCGTACTTGCTTTTGATCACCACCACGTTGTCGGGACGTTCAATGCGCACATAGATGATCTTTTTACCGGATGCAACCAGCGGATTTTCGCCGATGGTAAAGCATACACGGATACGGCCGGTGCGGCTCGCCTTGTCAGTAACCTGTTCCTTGGTGCCCCCTGATTTCAGTTTGTAGGGAGTAGCCCTTACATCGTAAGCCTTGATGTAGGCGGCATCATTCATCTTCTGTTTCAGATCCTCCTTGTCTTTCATCAGGCTTTGATTCCGGTTCTGCTCTGTTTTCACCACCTGCCGGATGCGGTCGTTTTCGGCCGTCAACTCCCGGTTTACGGTATAAAGCGAATCCATCTGGTGAACATAACCCTGGGCCACCTTTTGTAACCGCTCGAATTTTTTGCGGATGATATTGTATTCCCATTGGGTGTCGAGCAGTTTCTTGATTTCCAGTGCGTTCGCTTGTATGAGGCTGTCCTTGGCCTTCAATGAATCGGAGAGTGCGCCGTAGGATTTCCTGATTTTGTCGTGTTCGGTCATCAGCGAATCCAGGTTGTGCTGCATCTCGATTTTCTCGGCCTCTTTTTCCTTAACCAGTTTAAGGAGTTGGGAGCGCTGAATAAAAAGCCAAAAGAGGAGTACCAGTAAGAGGATCGCCAGTATGGCAAAATAGATCCTGTAGTTGCGCGGGGATTTTGGTTGTTCTTCCATAATACTGAGGAGTCAGGGATTATTCATTCGTCATTCGTCATTCGTCACTCGTCATTCGTCATTCGTCATTCGTCACTCGTCACTCGTTTAATGGCTGGTTGGGCCGATCTGTTTGATCACCTCGCCATGCTGTTTGACAATCTCTCTCAGCCACCATTCCGGGTAGCCGGGCTGTGAAGGCATGACAGGGACGTTGTACTGATTGGTCTCAAATTTTCCATCTTTTTCCTTCTTGATGTTCCCGTCGATGTATTTAACGATCAGGTACTGAAACATATCCTGCCAGCGTTTCACCGTTGCCTGTCCAGTATTTACGGAGTAGTCGGTGAGATATTTGATCGCAGCGTTTTTGTCCTTTTTATAGAGTTCGGTGGCTTTTTTATCTACTTCGCCGGTGGTTTGGGCAATATACTTTGTTTCCAGTTCCTGCTGTACAGGCTGGATATCTTTGATCATGTAATTATACTTTGTATAGGCCCAGTTCGAAACCATGCTGAATATCCAGAAAGCGGAGGTGGGGCTGAAATGGAGCAGGTCGCCATTGCCAACGCGATAGGCGTCGGGCACATTGGTCATGCTGCAGTACATGGGCGAATAGACCATGGTATAGGTATCGTCGACGCCAAACCATAATATCCCGCCGATGGGATCGGGCAACCAGCTGCGTGACTGGGCTACAAATACAAAGCCGGTTTGTTGGGTTGAGGTGGCACGTTCCATGATGTAGTTAACGCTGTCGACCTTCATGGTCATAGGCCGCCAACGGTAGGGGCTTTGGAATGGTCCGGCACCAATGTCGTTGGTCATGTCCATTTTTGTTCCTTCATAATGGTCGCGCATGAGGTTCATCACATCGTGCTGACTGATTTTTTTATCGGGTTTAATCCAGAGGGGCATGCGGTTCGTGGGATAGTCGAATTTGCCTTTGATGATATGACCCATGGCATAATCCTGATATTGACCCATGTTGGCGTTCACCCGGTTGAACATGGCCCAAACGCGGGCTTCGCAGGCGCGGGCGCCGCTGAAATCGAGGGGTGCGTAGGTATCTGAGAAGCTGAACTCCTTATCCTCACCGGTAAACCAGCCCATCTTGCGGGCAAAAGAGATGGCGTCGGGAGCATAGATGCAATTTTCAGGATCATTTAAAGGAAACTGGGTGATGCGCGGGTGGTTGGCATGACCGCTCACATATCCGTCGGGAATGCGCATGGCTACCCACACGGCACCTTTTTCAGTTTTTCCTTTTCCGATCATCTCGAGGATCCAGGCCTCATTGGCATCGGAGATGGAGAATGACTCTCCGCTGCTGGCATAACCATAGGTTGCAACCAGTTCCCCAAATGTCTTGATGGCTTCACGGGCCGATTTTGCGCGCTGAAGCGTAATATAGATCAGGGATCCGTAATCGATGATGGCACCGGGTTGTTCCGCCAGTTCTTCTCGGCCGCCGAAGGTGGTTTCTCCAATGGCAACCTGGTGTTCGTTCATGTTGCCGACAACGTTGTAGGTGTGGTTGATCTGGGGAATCTTTCCCATGGGTTTTCCGGTATCCCATTCAGTAACATCCATCATTGAACCGGCAGGCCAGTCACGGGCTGGCCAGTGATACAGCTCCCCATAAAGAACGTGGGAATCTGCGGAATAGGTAATCATGACCGATCCATCGGTGGTGGATCCTTTGGTAAAAATGAAGTTCGTACAGGCTGTGGATTGGAAACTGAAGGCGGTAAGGAGCAGCAACATCAGGCCAACAATGGTTTTTCGCATAAGGAAAGTTTAAATGGTTCTCGCATCAAAATTACAAAAAATATCTGTATAAATTCTCAGCCATAACATTCAGCAAATAATGATTTGCCAGGCTGAACGATGGAGGTAACGCAAAAGCATTAAATTTGTAGTCCGAAAAGGTCAGATGAACATGAAAAAAGCCGCTTTTTTCCTCATTTTATTTTTTTCCGGTGTTGTGCTGGTTGCCCAGATCACCCCGGAAAAAACGACAACCGTGAAGAACCGCCATATGGGGCTGGAGTTTTCGGGAGGGTATTCGCTGGTTATGGGCAATTACGGGGCGTTCGATAAAGCCAATAAAAAGGCCGGGTATGCTGCAAGCGGATGGCAGGGGCAACTCACCTTCGACTGGATGGGGAAGCGGGATTTCGGCATGGCCCTGCAGTATACCTACCAGAAAAATCCGCTGCAGGATTCCACTGAATTTTTGGTCCCCGACGGATGGTCGACCGGTACACTGGGTCCCGGATCCTGGTCGAACCATTACCTGTTGCTTGGGCCGGTCTATATGAAGCAGCTCGGAAAAATTCACCTGGATGCGAAGATTATGGGAGGCGTTGTGATCTCTTCAAGTGCAAACTTTACCACCCCGGATCCGACAGATTCCACGGGATTGAAAAATGATGTCAATCTGGGAACCGGTTTTGCCTATGGGATTTCGGCTGGTGTAGGGTATGCTTTTTCATCGCACATAGCCGTAAAATTCAACCTCAGTCTGATGGGCGGATGGCCGGGAAAAAGTAAAAAATATAGTTCGCAACAGATAGGTTATGAGAAGTATACAGATCCGTCGACCGGAATATCCTATACAAAACCCGTGTATTCAGCCCCTGTTGAGTACGAAATCAAAAAGGTTGTTTTCACGCTGAACCCTTCCATCGGACTGGTTTACCGTTTTTAATTCATAAATCAGATGCCCATGTTTCGTAAATCTGCCCTGCTGCTTGTCGTTTTCCTTCTTACGGTTTCAAGTCTGTTCGCCCAGCTGAACATCCAGGATTCTGTCATTTTCACTCCCCTGATCTCAGCCACCTTCGGGTACCAGTTCCCGGGCGGAGACCTTGCCAGGCAATTTGGCAGCAATGCGAGCATTGGCGGAAGCATCATGTTCAAGACCAAGCACAACTGGCTATTCGGAGCGGAGGGTAATTTTATGTTCGGTCAGACCGTTAAAAACAGCGACTCGCTACTCAAGATCATATCGACCGAACTGGGCTTTATCATTGATGCCAACGGTTATTATGCCGACATGGTCTATTATGAGCGGGGATATAATTTCTTCGTCAAATTTGGTAAGGTGATTCCGCTGCTGGCGCCCAATCCCAATTCGGGTTTCACTCTTCTCGCCGGTGCAGGCTATATCCAGGATAAAATTCGTATTCACAACCCCGGAAATACGGCGCCCCAGCTCTACGGGGATTATAAAAAGGGGTACGACAAGTTAAATGGCGGCCTCGCCGTGACCGGGTCGCTGGGATATATGTACCTGAGCAATACCCGGCTGGTGAATTTCTCCCTGGCCTTTGAATTTATGCAGGCCTGGACGCAGCCTTTTCGTGAGCGTGATTTCGAAACCGGCAAGCAGGATACCCGTAAATTCAGCAGCCAGTTCTACTCGGTGAGGGTTAGCTGGATTATTCCGCTTTACAGGAGGGTGCCGAAGGAGTTCTACATGTACTAACCTGATTGGGGGAGTAACTATAAAAAGTGACAAGGTGACAGGGTAACAGGGTAACAGGGTAACAGGGTAACAAGGTGATACGTTGATGAGGTTGGGATATTCTCTACTTATGTTTTTTTATGGCTTGATGATCAGGCTGGCGGCGCTGTTTAATAATAAGGCGCGGATGTGGGTGGATGGGCGTAAGGGGTTGTTTGGAAATATTGAAGCGGCGTTAATTGGGCTTGACAGGAAGAAACATCCATTGATCTGGTTCCATGCCTCTTCGCTGGGTGAATTTGAACAGGGAAGGCCTGTTATTGAAGCATTCCGCATGAATCATCCGGAACACCAGATCCTTCTGACCTTTTTTTCTCCTTCGGGCTATGTGGTGCGTAAAAATTATGACCAGGCCGATTGGATCTTCTATTTGCCGCTCGATACGCCTAAAAATGCACGCCGCTGGATAGAACTTGTTGATCCGGCTGCTGCGATCTTTATCAAATATGATTTTTGGTTTAACCTCCTTGAAAATCTTCGCAAACACGAAATCCCGGTATATTTTGTATCTGCCCTTTTTCGCCCTTCGCAGCATTTCTTTCAATGGTATGGAGGCTGGTTCAGAAGGCAACTCAAATCTGTAACCCATTTTTTTGTTCAGAACAAACCTTCAGCAACGTTGCTGGAGGGAATCGGATTGCGCAATGTGACCATCACCGGGGATACCCGTTTCGACCGTGTTTTTGCCATTGCATCCCAGAAACATGCTTTTCCACTGATTGAGCAGTTTATAGGCGGTAAGCGGGTTTTTATCGGCGGAAGCACCTGGGGCGAGGATGAGGCCCTGTTAATCCCATTGATACGCCGCAAAGAGCTTGACCTGAAATTTATTCTTGCGCCGCACGATACCAGTCCCGCGCGCATTCAGGATATCACCCGGCAGATTGGGCAACCGGTGGTCAGGTATTCGGAGCTGAATACCGCGAATGCACAACACGGTGATGTGCTAATCATCGATTCTGTCGGCATCCTCGCGCAGCTTTACCAGTATGCCACCCTGGCCTTTATCGGAGGGGGATTCGGGACATCCATCCATAACATCCAGGAGCCCATTACCTATGGCGTTCCGGTGTTTGTTGGTCCCCGGTATCACAAATTCAAGGAGGCGGTCGACCTCATCGGGCAGGGAGGTGTTTTTTGTGTAACAACGGCCGATGAACTTTTTGCCAAAACAGCCCATCTCCTGGCCGACCAGAAGGAATATCAGCATATTTCCGATGTGTGCCGCGATTATGTCGGGGCTAACCGGGGGGCTACCGAAGAGATCATGCGTTACCTGGATACGGTTTTTCATCCAACAAGGCATCCGGTTCAATCGAATGAAATTAACACAGCTACCTGATGGAGCGGAGAATTGTTGTGGGTGATATTCATGGATGTATCAACACATTCCGCAGACTTATTGAAGTTGAGGTGAAGCTTAAAAAGTCGGACACGCTGTTTTTATGCGGTGATTACATTGACAGGGGACCCGGCAGCAAGGCGGTGATCGATTACATCCTGTGGCTTCAGCATGCGTCGTACAAGGTTGTTCCCCTGATGGGAAACCATGAGTACCTGTTAATCAAGGCCATGGAGACGATGGAATATTATAAGCTCTGGATGTTGAATTCCGGGTTTTCCACGCTGAATGATTTTGGCATTGATACGCATGATCACACGGGGCCTGAGGCTGTTTTCCGGATCCCGCGCCCCTATCTCGAATTTTTCACCCGGTTGCGTTATTATGCCGAAACACCGGGTTTTTTCATCACCCATGGCTGTTTTGAAGGGCGCACTGAAAATCCCCTGGATGATGTGAGTTCCATGATCTGGAGAAGGGAGGAATCATACAATGAAGCTTTTCTTGACGGGAGGAGGCTAATCCACGGGCATACCCCCATGGCGATTGAAGAAATTCGCAGGAGGATCAATGATCCTGCAACGCTCATATTCAATCTTGATGCCGGCTGCGTCTATCACAATCATCCCGGGCTTGGTTACCTGGCGGCTGTGGACCTCGATAACCGGGATCTTTTTGCCCTGAGGAATTGCGAATAGCCCCACCCGGATGTTTTTGCGTTTGAAAAATGCATATCTTTGAAAGACTAAAGAAATTTCAAACTCAAAACAAACATCATGAAAAAGTCAATGCTCATTCCGGGATCACTTCTGATCCTGATTACGATCCTGTTCAGTTCGTGCGGATCCAGTGTTTACCTGACAAGCTGGACCAATCCCAAGGAAAAAACACAAATCGGCAATGTGGTGATTTGGGGCATGTTCGATAAGCTGGAGTACCAGAAGCCCTTCGAGCAATATGCAACAAGCTATATGAACAGCAGGGGATTTAAGGCGATGGAATCGCTGAATTTTATCTCCCCGGGAAAGAAATATGATTTAAAGGATCTCGAAAAGAAGTTCGACAGCCTGGGTGTGGATGGCATCCTTGTGATAACCTACAAGGGAACTGACAAAACGCAGGTATATGTCCCCCCGACAACCACCATTTATCCCGATTACTATTACAATTACTACAACTATTACAGTTGGGGCTACCCCATGTATGGTTATGGATCGAACGTAGTCACCTCAGGCGGTTACTGGGCCACCACATCAACCATAAACCTGAGCGCCAATCTCTACGCCAATTCGAACAATGGCCTTATCTGGACTGGTGAGATTTCCATTTCCGATCCGGAATATATTGATGAAGTGTCCCTTAAGGTGGCTTCACAAATCTATGCTGACTGGCAGAAGAACGGGTTGCTTAAGATGGCGGCAAAATAAGATAAAATCGTTGAATGATGCTGGTCAGTTGTGCATCCTCGATCAGGAATCCGTCATGGCCATAGTCCGAAGTGATCTCGGCATAGTGGCTGCCCGGAATGTGCTGGACGATGATCTGAAGATCATGCGGCGGAAACAAAATGTCGGAGGAGATGCCCACGGCCAGTGTTTTTGACCTGATGACACCGAGTGCCTTTGCGATGCTTTCCCTATGCCGGGCAACATTGTGTGTATCCATGGCACGTGCGATCAGGTGATAGGAGTAGGCATTGTAACGCTTCACCAGTTTTTCGCCCTGGTATTCCTGGTATGAGGATGCTTTGAACCCGCTTGTTTTATTGATATCTGTCTCCTGCTGCGTCCTGTTATAGGTTTGCAGGTTGCGATAGCTCAGCAAGGCAATGGAGCGGGCTGCCTTGAGTCCTGTGAGTCCCCCGTCGGGAGATTTGCCGAAGAAGGTGGGGTCGGCTTCGATGGCCATCCGTTGTGATTGGTTGAAGGCAATGGCCCAAGGCGATATCACGGCATTGGTGGCCAGCAGGACCAGGTTTTCAACAAGGTGTGGCTGGCTGATGGCCCATTCCATCGCCTGGTGTGCCCCGATCGAGCCCCCGATCAGCGTGTGAATAGAAGAAATGCCGAGGTGGTGCCTGAGCAATTCGTGGGCTGCGGCCATGTCGCGGATGGTGATTTCGGGAAAATCACGATACCAGGCGGTTCCGGTTCCGGGATTGACGGAAAGCGGGCCGGTGGTCCCGTAACACGAGCCGAGCATGTTGGCGCAAACGATAAAATGGTGGTCAGGATCGAACAGTTTCCCGGGTCCAACCAGGCCGGGCCACCACTCCATCGGGTCGGAATTGGCTGTAAGGGCATGGCAAATCCAGATGACATTGTCCTTCGCTTCATTCAGCCGGCCATGGGTATGGTATCCGATGGTCAGATCGGGGAGGACAGCGCCCAGTTCGAGCGGAAAGGGTTTTCCTGTGGTGAACGTTTTCAAAAAGGGAAAGATGCAAGGGTGTTGAGGATGCAAATATACCATTTTTAAGAATGATGGATTTATTATTGAATCACCCCGGAAAGGATTCGGGGATCTTCATTTTATCCGGCCCATTCAGTTTTCTTTCAGCAGATAGAGTGTTTCCGGACTGACTACGTACATGGACGTAACCTTATGTTTTTCAGAAAAGCTTGCAGGAATCGTGGGTTTCCGCCGGATATTCCATTTGAATTCGAACGCTTTCAGCATACCCCCGGTTTCCTCAACCAGATCTATTTCAGCACCATCATAAGTACGCCAGAAGTACATATTCGTAAGCCCGGCACTTTTCAAACTGTTTATCTTCATCCTTTCTGTCATACAGAAATTTTCCCAGAGAAATCCGGCATCAGTACGGTTTTGTATCATGGAATAATTTCCGGTTATTGCAATGAGAATGCCATTGTCATAGAAATATATTTTCTGACTTTTCCTGATTTCATTTCGCAGGTTACTGCTGTAGGAGGGCAGACGGAAAATAACAAAGCTTTTCTCCAGCAGGTCGAGGTACTTCTCAACTGTTGGCCGTGTTATTCCAAGCATGCCAGACAGTTCTGAAACGGAAACCTGATTCCCAACCTGCAATGCAAATGCCTTTAAAAGATTTCTAATGACAGCAGGGTGTCTTACATTTTCATAAATAAGGATATCACGGTAAAGGTAGTCAGATGAAAGTTCAGCGAGTTTCGCGATCCTGTCGGGATTGTTTAAGTCAATAATACCTGGATAACTTCCGTAGATCAGCAGATCGTTTAATTTGTTCAGGAGCTCAAGCCAACCCTGTTTTTTATCAATTCCTTTAAGAGTGTTGTCTTTCCAACTTGACGTGCGCCATAAAGGATAAGAATTTCAGGCTGGTTTATCCAATGGAGAATTTTAGCAGTAAGCTCTCTTGCGAACATAATTTGGCGAAAAAATGAAAATATTAATACTAAATTAAGCCAAAAAACGATAATAAACAAGTTAAATCATGAAAAATGTGGTGGATCATTATTCTGTCTGTCTAAAATCCTGGTCCCGCTGCCTGGGTTCAAATCCCGCCTCCAGGATGGCCTGCCGGATGCCGGATGCATCGAATTTATGGTTTGCACCGGCAACGCTAACCACATTTTCTTCGATCATGATGCTCCCGAAGTCGTTGGCACCTGCATGAAGGCATAGCTGCGCCGTCTCTTTCCCAATGGTAAGCCACGATGCCTGGATGTTGGGAATGTTGGGCAGCATGATCCGGCTGATGGCGATCATGCGGATGTACTCTTCTGGTGTAACCTTGTTAAAAACTCCTGATTTTTCTTTCAACACTGTGCGGTCATCCTGAAACGGCCAGGGAATGAAGGAGAGAAATCCCTTGTGACCTGATGGTTTTTCTGCTTGAACCGTGCGGATAGCGACAAGATGTTCCAACCGCTCATCCAGGGTTTCAATGTGTCCGAACATCATGGTGGCCGAGGTGGTCAGGTTCATCTGGTGGGCTGCCCGCATCACGTCGAGCCATTCGCGGGTGGTACATTTCACAGGTGAAAGTATGTCGCGGACCCTGTCGACCAGGATTTCAGCACCCGCTCCGGGCAGGCTGTCGAGTCCCGCGGCAACCAAGCGTTCCAGGACGGTTTTGAAGGAGATCTTTTCTTTTTTGGCAAGATAGGCGATTTCAGGTGGTCCCAGTGCGTGGAGGCGGACATCGGGAAAATGATCTTTCAGTTCTGCAAAGAGATTTTCGTAAAAGTCGATGCTCAGTTTGGGGTGCAATCCTCCCTGCAACAATAGCTGGTTTCCTCCCAGCTTCTTCATCTCCACGATTTTGGTACAATATTCGGGGATGGTGGTAATGTAAGCATCGGGGCTATGGCCTGTGCGGTAGAAATTACAAAATTTACATCCCGAGATGCACACATTGGTGATGTTGACATTGCGGTCGATGATCCAGGTTACCCATGCGTCGGGATGAAGTTTCTTTCGTAACGCATGGCCCACCAGCATCAGTTCGGCCAGCGGCAGATTCTCAAACAGGAGCCGCCCCTCTTCCACCGTCAGGAATTCAGATTGTAAGGCTTTATATATCAGGTTTTCAGTATGCATATTTCAGGGGTCTCCGCCAAGATTTAAAATTCAGGCCACAAAATTTTCCTACTTTTGCACCTGTAATCCGCCTCAAAATTAGTTAAAATCATGATCCCATCCATCGTCCTGACCAGTAAAGAACAAGAACTCCGGCACCTTATTGTTGTCATATCTAAGCTCACAAAGCTGCCAGCCGGCCTCTTCAGCAGTGCAGAAAAAACGTATATCAAGGAACAAATAGAGACCCTCAAGCAGGAGGTGGTTTCATTCAACCGGCTGGGATACTGGGTTTACCTGTTTTTTATCAAAGATGAGAAAGATCAGCCGAAGCGGCTGGAAAGCTGCCGCAAGGCCGGTGATAAAGTGGCAGGGCTTCTGAATGGCCAAAAGGCTATGAAGGCCACCATTTACGATGCCGAGGGGAAGAGCAAGGAAGTACTGGCCTTTGCCGAGGGCATGGCGCTCGGATCGTACCAGTTCCTGAAATATAAATCGGAAAAGGAAACCGAAAACACCCTTGAAGAGATAGAAATATACTCCAAAGCACTCGAAGAACCTGATAATAATGATACAAGTCACGTGTCACGCGTCACGCATCACGATTTTCGCGTCACGGAGCTAAACATCCTTCTCGACGCGGTTGCCCGTTGCCGCGACCTGATCAATGAGCCCAACTCCTATCTTACGGCCACCGTTTTTTCAGAGGAGGTTGAACAGATGGCCAAGGAATCAGGCGCCCATGCGGAGGTGCTTACTAAACAAAAGATTGCAGCCCTTAAGATGGGCGGACTGCTTGGCGTAAACCAGGGAAGTCACGAGCCGCCCACCTTTACGGTGATGGAATGGAACCCGGCCGGCGCCAAAAACAAGAAGCCCATCGTATTGGTAGGAAAAGGGGTGGTGTACGATTCGGGTGGCATGAACCTGAAACCCGGTAATTCCATGCTGAACATGAAAGATGACATGTCAGGGGCTGCGGCTGTTGCGGCAGCGGTTTATGCCATCGCGAAGGCAAAACTACCGGTTCATGTGGTGGGGCTCATGCCCGCCACCGATAACCGGCCGGGGATGAAGGCCCTGGTGCCGGGCGATATCATTACCATGCACAATGGCATGACGGTAGAGGTGGTCGACACCGATGCGGAGGGGCGACTTATTCTGGCCGATGCATTGAGTTATGCAAAGAGGTACGACCCATCTCTGGTGATCGACCTGGCCACCCTGACCGGGTCGGCTGTAAGGGCCATAGGCAAGTTCGCCGCTGCGGCCATGCAGTCAAACGCTTCGGGGGAGCTGGAAAAGCTTAAAAGGTCAGGAGATGAAGTGTGTGAGAGGCTGGCCGAATTTCCGATGTGGGATGAATATGGCGAGCAGATCAAGTCGGAACTGGCCGACCTGAAGAACCTCGGAGGAGCGGAGGCCGGACTGATCACGGCTGCGAAATTCCTCGAAAAGTTCACGGATTACCCCTATATCCATCTCGACATTGCCGGTCCGGCGTTTATCGATAAGCGTGATTCGTACCGAGGCCTGGGAGGAACGGGATATGGGGTGAGGCTTTTGTTTGAGTTTTTTAAAAAGGTGACAAGGTAACAAGGTAACAGGGTAACAGGGTAACAGGGTAACAAGGTAACAAGGTAACAGGGTAACAGGGTGACAGGGTGACAGGGCAATAAAAATCTTCAATCGTCAATCGTAAATCGTGATATCTTTGCAGCCTAAGACAGACGTATGGAACAACCAGTTGAAAAAGAAAAACGGGTTCGCGTGGGGATCACCCATGGCGATGTGAATGGCATCAGTTATGAGATCATTATAAAAACCCTGCTGGATCAGCGGCTGGCGGAAATGTACACCATTGTGGTATATGGCTCCTCGAAGGTTGCATCCTATCACAGAAAAGCATTGAACATCAATGATTTTAATTTCAACCTGGTCAAAAAGGCCGATCAGGCTCATCCGCGCCGTCCAAACATTGTCAACATCCATGATGAAGAGATAAAGATTGACCTCGGAAAATCGACCGCTATTGCCGGGGAGCTGTCATTTCTTTCGCTGGAGGCTGCATCCGAAGATTTGCTTAAGGGGAACATCGATGTAGTTGTTACAGCGCCCATCAATAAGAAAAATATACAGTCGCCCGGGTTTTCCTTTCCGGGGCAAACCGAGTATTTTGCAAAGAAATTCAATGCCGAAAATTCACTCATGCTGATGATCAACAATGTTTTGCGCATCGGGGTGGTGACCGGGCATATTCCAATAAGCAAGGTGAAGGAGGCACTCACCGTTGATTTGATTCTGAATAAGATCCAGGCGATGAACCACACGCTGATGCGTGATTTCGGCATTGTGAAGCCACGGATCGCTGTGCTGGCGCTCAATCCGCATGCCGGAGATGACGGATTGCTGGGTGAGGAGGAAAAGACGGTAATACAGCCGGCCATCGAAAAAGCTTACAATCAGAACATTCTTGCCTTCGGGCCTTACCCGGCCGATGGTTTTTTCGGGGTTGCCAGCTTTAAAAATTTTGATGGCATACTGGCCATGTACCATGACCAGGGAATGGTGCCATTCAAACTGATGTCATTCAATGAGGGGGTGAATTTCACGGCAGGTCTTCCAATCATCCGCACCGCGCCTGCCCATGGTACGGCATACGAACTGGCCGGAAAAAACGAAGCTTCTCCCGAAGCATTCCGGAATGCCCTCTACCTGGCCGGCGACATTTTCATGAAGCGACAGGAATACGATGAGCTTCATGCCAATCAATTGCATTCAGCGGGCTCACAACCCGATAACAACCGTTCATGACAGAACCGGTCTACACGGTCTCAACAATTGCAGAGATATGTCACGGGACGGTGCATTCCACCGCCGGTGGAGATGCTGTAATTGGCTCCGAAGCGCTCCGCTTCACACTGATTCGCGAACTGCTTATCGACAGCCGCCGGCTGATCCATCCCGACCACTGCCTCTTTGTCGCCCTTGTTTCCGAGCGAAATGACGGACATAAATACATCGCCGAACTGTATGGGAAGGGGGTACGGGGGTTTATGGTGTCGGAACTTCCAAAGGAAATTACGAATTACGAATTACCAGTGACCAATGACCAATTTCCTGGCGCCGTCTTTGTTTTGGTCGAAGATACTTTGGTCGCATTGCAGCAGCTGGGAGCCTTTCATCGCAGGCAGTTCGATATTCCTGTGATTGGCATTACCGGCAGCAACGGGAAAACGATCGTGAAGGAGTGGCTGTTTCAACTTCTCAATGCCGATTACAAGATCATCCGCAGTCCGAAAAGTTACAATTCGCAGATCGGGGTGCCACTTTCGGTATGGAAGATGCGCCCGGAACATGACCTGGCTATTTTTGAAGCCGGCATTTCGCTGCCCGGGGAGATGGAGCTTATTGAACCAGTGATCCGTCCCACAATCGGCATCTTTACCAATGTCGGACATGCCCATGACGAGCATTTTGCGAACCAGCGACAAAAGGTGGAGGAAAAACTCAGGCTTTTTAAACATGCAAAGATTCTGGTTTATGGGATGGATTATTCGCTGATCACGGAGTGCCTGCAAGCCGATGATGCCTATAAAGACTTGAAAACCTTTACCTGGAGCCGGAATCCGGAGGCTGACTTTGAAGGTGCTTCCATTTTTCCGAGCCGTGATCAGGAGGCCGATTTACAGGTAGTCTCTGTGGAAAAAGAGAATGGAAAAACAAATATCAGGGCTGTTTTTGAAAAGGAAATCATCGATATCACCATTCCGTTCACCGACGAGGCCTCCATTGAAAACGCCATTCACTGCCTTGCCACGGAAATAGTTCTGAGTTCGACTTCATTGGTCATTGGTCATTGGTCATTGGTCATTGGTCACGCCACCCGTTTTTCCTCCCTGGCCCGGATCGCCATGCGCCTTGAGATGAAGGAGGCCATCAACCATTGTTCCCTGATCAACGACAGTTATAATTCCGACATCAATTCACTCAGCATCGCCCTCGATTTTCTGAATCAGCAAAACCAGCAGCAAAAGAAAACCATCATCTTGTCCGATATCCTTCAAACCGGCCGTGACAAGGGTGAATTGTACCTTGAAATATCATCCATGTTAGCTTCGCGCAGCATCACCCGGATCATCGGCATTGGACGCGACATGGTGAAGCATGCTGACAAATTTCAAATGCAGAAGGTCTTTTTTGCGACTACAGATGAATTTTTGCTGCACTTCCCTGTCTCTTCATTTCAGAATGAAGCGATCCTGCTGAAGGGCGCCAGGATGTTTGAATTTGAAAAGATCAGCCAGCTATTGCAGCAGAAGGCCCATGAAACGGTTATGGAGATCAACCTCGATGCCCTGATCCACAACCTCAACTATTTCCGTTCGGGACTTCGGCCTGGGACGAAAACCATGGCCATGGTAAAGGCCTTCTCTTACGGCAGCGGGAGTTTCGAAATCGCCAACGTGCTGCAGTATCACCGGGTTGATTACCTGGCGGTGGCCTATGCCGATGAAGGGGTGGAGCTTCGTAAAGCCGGCATCCATCTTCCCATCATGGTGATGAGTCCCGAAGAACAGAGCCTCGATACGCTGTTGAAATACAACCTGGAGCCCGAAATTTACAACCTGCACATCCTCAATCTGCTTGAAGAGGCCATTGCACGAAACCAGACTTCGATCCAGCAGGAGGTGCGCATTCACATCAAGGTGGATACCGGCATGCACCGGCTCGGTTTCGTTGAACCGGAGCTTGAATTGCTGACCAAACGCCTGATACAGAATCCTGACCTGCGTGTTCAGTCGGTATTTTCTCATTTGGCTGCCAGTGAGGATCCGACGGAAGATAATTTTACACGAAGCCAGATCGCCCGGTTTGTTTCGATGAGCGAACGGATCACCGGGGTACTGGAGTATCCGGTTTTGCGACATGTTCTCAATTCGGCCGGCATCCAGCGGTTTCCCGAATCGCAGTTTGACATGGTTCGCCTTGGCATCGGCCTGTATGGCGTAGATTGCAACCCCGCGGAACAAATGAGGTTAAGGAATGTGAGTACGCTGAAATCGGTGATCACTCAGATCAAACACATCCCGGCGGGTGAAACGGTTGGCTATAATCGCATGGGCAAGGCGGAGAAAGATATGGTGATTGCCATTGTGCCGGTGGGATATGCCGACGGACTGAACCGCCGTTTGGGCAATGGCTGCGGGAAACTGTACCTCCATGGCAAAGCGGCCCCCATCATCGGGAACATATGCATGGATCTGACGATGATCGACATAACCGACTTTTACGACTCCGGCGAGCGTCACGCGTCACGCGTCACGCATCACGAAGAGGATGGTCACGCGTCACGCGTCACGCATCACGAGGGAGACGAGGTGATCATATTTAGCGACCAGCATCCCGTGACGGAGCTGGCGGAGGCGATCGGCACCATCCCCTATGAGGTGCTGACGGGGATTTCGAGGCGGGTTAAGCGCATCTATTACTACGAATAGTCTTTTCCTGAATAAATTCTTTTATTTTTGCTTTCTGATCCGGTATTTATGGAATCCCGAAAACTAAGTATTTTAATTCCCGCATACAACGAAGCGGCAACCATTCATCATATCCTTGACAAGGTACTTGCCGTTGAGCTCATTGAAGATGTTCAAAAAGAGATTATTATCATTAATGATTTCAGCACTGACCATACTTCCGATGTGGTTGAAAATTATATCTCCAGCCACTCCCAAGCTGATATCAGGCTCATCACCCAGCCGGCGAACCAGGGCAAAGGCGCGGCGCTGCATCGCGGGATTGAAGAGGCCACCGGCGATTTTATCATCATCCAGGATGCCGACCTTGAATATGACCCTGATGAATTCAACGTGCTGCTGAAGCCCATCCTGAACGGGTTCGCCGATGTCGTTTACGGCTCGCGTTTCATGGGTGGAAAGCCGCATCGCATCCTCTTCTTCTGGCATTCCATCGGGAATAAACTGCTTACTTTCCTATCCAACATGTTTACCAACCTGAACATGACCGACATGGAGACCTGTTACAAACTTTTCAGGGCTGAATACCTGAAAAAGATCCACTTCAAAGAAAAACGGTTTGGCTTTGAACCCGAGGTTACCCTGAAGATTGCCCGTTTTCCCAAAATCAGGATCTACGAGGTGGGTATTTCATATTATGGCCGCACCTACGAAGAGGGGAAAAAGATCAGGCTGAAAGATGCCTTCCGCGCAGTGTGGTGTCTGATAAAATATAATGTTTGGGACAGGAAATACCTTAAATGATTTGAGGATTTGAGGATTTGAGGATGAGAGGATGGTTACAGTTATATTAAATTTTTCTTCCGATGTTTGAAAATGGCCTTTCCCGGAGAACTCTATTGGCGGGATTCGCGGCTGTTTTTCTGCTCGGGGTTTTCATTCTGGTGAATTTGTATCTCTCATACCAGGATTTGCATAAAATATCTGATCCATCTGAAATAATCGAACGCGAGAAACTGCCCGCAGATCTTGAAGGAGATGGGAGGCGCCTGGCTTTTCATGATTTCGAATCGGGAAATGCCACTGATACGGCATCTCACCTGTCAACCAGGGGGCATACCGGAAAACAATCGCTGAAAATGAATTCAAGGGTTGTCTTTTCTCCCGGACTATGGATCAGGTTCAAAGATCTCAACCCCGGTGATTCCTGCTGGATACGGGCCACAGGGTATGTGTGGTTTTCCGGTTCGCCCTCCGATGTAAAATGCTGCCTGGTGGCCACCTGCAATCACCAGGGGGTCAATTTCAAATATATGTTTGTGGCGCTGGAGAAAGAGAAGCTACAGCCGAACCGCTGGAACAGGATCAGCATCGATTACCATGTTCCGCCGGCACCCGACCCTGAAGATGTTGTTCAGGCCTATTTTTGGTATCGCGGGAATGGGGAGTTGCTGGTGGACGATGTGGAGGTCACGCTGTTTAAACCAAAAAAAAGATCATAACAGGCCGACGAAGTTGATATAATTGTTTACAGGTTATGGGGGATAACAGGAAATTTGAACGCTGGTTTTTTTACCTGCTTTTTTGCGGATCGCTGGCGCTTACCTGGTTTTTTCATAAGGATTCGGCCCGTTTTTCAGATCACAACGAACTTTGGTCCGACCGGGCCGGGTACTACATCTATTTGCCGGCCACCTTTTATTACCATTTCGACACCCGGAAAATACCGGCCGACCTTGATGTGCTGACCGGCGGAGGCTTCAGCATCGATACCCTGAACAACAAGATCGACACAAAGTATACCTATGGCGTGGCCCTGATGGCCTCCCCGTTCTTTCTGGCTTCAAGCCTTGTTTCACGCATGGCCGGCTATGACAGCGAAAACGGATTCTCCATCCTGTTCATGCGCATGATGAGCCTGGCGGCAGTCATTTACCTGCTCCTTGGACTGTGGTTTCTGAAAAAATTCCTGGATCACTATTTCCAGCCGGCAGTCACCTATTTCGTTATCACCCTGATTTTCCTGGGAACGAATCTGTTTTACTATTCCCTCATCGACGGGATGATGTCGCATGTCTATTCCTTTTTCCTGTTCGCCCTCTTTCTTTTCGCATTGAAGAGGTTGCAACGTTCCGGCTCCCGGCGCTGGTTTATCCTGATCTGCATCACCTTTTCAATGGCTGTGCTGATCCGACCCACGAATATCATTTTGGGGCTGCTTTTTTTTACCTGGGATGCTGAAAGCCTTGCTGAATGGACGAAACGGATTAAGCAGTTCCTGAAACCATCCTATCTCCTGAGTTTCCTGGCTATTCTATTTCTCTTTTTCCTGCCCCAACTGATTTACTGGAAGTACCTCTCCGGGAACTGGCTCCATTTCTCATACCGCGATGAGGGATTCACCAACTGGCCTCATCCACGGGTGGCTGAAGTGCTCCTTTCCCCTGTAAACGGGTTGTTCATCTATTCGCCGCTTGTCCTGTTCTTTTTAGCAGGAATTCTGCTGATGCTGGTCCGGAGGAGGCAGAATGGCTGGATGATTGCCCTCCTCTTCATGGTGGTTACCCTGATTTGCGCCTCCTGGAAAATGTGGTATTTCGGATGCAGCTACGGCCAGCGATCCTACATCGAATATTTCACCCTCTTTGCGGTTCCCTTCGGCTATCTTGTGACCGAAGTATTCAATGCCCGGAGGTTCTGGCTCAGCACAGCCCTGCTCTTTTTAATGTTTTTGTTCACCTATGTAAACCTTCGCATTACCTTGTCATTGTACCGGTTCGAGCGATGTTATTTTGGCTCCACGTGGGATTGGGATCATTACCTCCGTTCCCTCGGACGGGCTGGTATCATCCCGCCGGTTCACCCACTTCAATCGTATGAAAATGATTTCGAGAACCTGGCACGCTGTCCGGTTTTTAAACCCGCTGTCATTTTTACGCGTTCGGGTCAGTATAGTATTGCTGCCAGGGAAAAAGGGGGAGATACACCCCTGTATTCAACCACACTGGGAGAATTCGGATATCCCTACCCGAAGATGATGGAGGTGGAGGTATGGGGTTTGAAACCCGGCAGCCGGCCAACAGGGGCCTCGCTGCGCTACACATTGAACCGTGGACCCGTAGTGCTCTTCAGCGACAGCCAGCCGATGGACAGCCTGGTGAAAAATTCACTGACATGGTCGAAGGTAAGCAAGAGCTTCATCATCCCCGATGTAACTGATTCCTCGCTGCAGATCAGCCTGTTTGTTGACAACCCACGCCGGGCGCCGTTGTTCATCGATGATCTCAGGATCACATATCGTTATCATTGGAATAGCACCCCCTTTTCCGGACAATCCAACAAATGATGAACATGGAACTGAGCCGGATTATCCAGACCCAATTTTCGAATCCGCAACTTGCCTGGATCATCTGTGCATTTATTTTCGGACTTACGAGCATCATCCTGTTTTTGAGGGGGAAACAGGGATACAGCCTGCTGTTCCTGTTTCTGGCCGGACTGATTCTGCGCCTGGTCATGGCTACACTCGATCCATTTTTATGGAGCTGGGATGAACAGTACCATGCCCTTGTGGCTAAAAATATGCTGGTAAACCCATTCAAGCCGATGCTGATCAGCAATCCCTTGCTGGATTATGATTTCCGGAACTGGCAGGAGAACCACATCTGGCTTCACAAGCAACCCCTGTTCCTCTGGCAGATCGCCCTTTTCTTTAAACTTTTCGGAGTTAGTGAATTTGTGTTGCGGCTACCCACGGTGATCATGATGTCGCTGATGATCCTGCTGATTTACCGGATCGGGAAACTGACCACCACCCGTGCCATTGGCTGGTATGGAGCCTTTATCTACACCTTTTCCTTCTATTTTGTCCAGTTCGTTTCGGGATTCAAGTTTACCGATCACAACGACAGCGCCTTTATTTTTTATGTGACCCTCAGCATCTGGTCGTGGGTTGAGTACATGCATTCGAACAAGCGGCATTGGCTTTTATGGATTGGCCTCTTTGCCGGGATGGCCATTCTGAATAAATGGCTCACCGGCCTGCTGGTCTATTCCGGATGGTCGCTTGCAATCCTTTTTTACAATTCAAGAAACAGGTGGTTCAGGGAGTTTAAAAACATGGGAATTTCACTGGCAGTGACGCTCCTGGTTGCATTGCCATGGCAGATATTTATCCTGGTTGCCTATCCCAACGAAAGCCGGTATGAATTTTTTTACAACGGCCAGCACTTTTTTAAACCCTTGGAGGGTCATGGTGAAACCTGGTACTATCATGTTTCATTGCTGGCGGAGCAATACGGCGGGGTGGCGGTCTATTTACTGATTCTGCCCGGATTTTACCTGCTTTTTAAATCGATGCGGAACAAGGCACACAAAGCAGGATTGATGACCATCGTGATCGTTACCTATCTCTTTTTTACCCTGGCGGCTACCAAAACGCCCATGTTTTGCACGATCGTCAGCCCTGTTTTGTTTCTTGCGCTGGGCGCCATGCTTGACAAAGGAATGTCAAAGCTGCGGGAGCTTTACCCTGCCAGGATCTCTTCCTGGATCATCACGTTGTTCCTGGGCTTACTCGCCTATGGGATCCTGGATATTAACCAGATCGATGAGTGGCATTCAAATAAATTATCCTATTGGAAAAACAAGCATATTGATGCCATCATCGACAAACAGGTTGCCCGGAAACTGCCATCGAAAGACTGGGTGATATTCAACTGCGGAGGGAACAATGCAGTGATGCTTATGTTTTACAGCGGCACCACGGCCTATGGCTATTACCCAAATCAGGCTCAGTACCACATGCTGAAGTCCAAAGGGATCCAAATGGCTACGTTTTGTGATGAGCACATCCCGGAATTTCTGAAACAAGATGCCGGGGTCAGGAAAATTTATATGAAACCTGTCTATTATTAGGGTTTGTTGAAAATGATGCAAGGGTGATAGGTGATGCGTAACGCGTGACATGTAACGAAATGTTTTCGGATTTCTATGGATTTGGCTTAGATTTGCACCCATAAACAGATTCCGTGAATGAAAGATAAAAGTCCGCAGCGAATTTCCCTTGCAATTTTTTGTCTTCTGGCCCTGGTCATCATCTTCACCCGGTTGCTGTTCAATCGGTTTGACACGCACAATATTTTCGCCATCATCAGTTGGGATGTTTTCGGCTACTATCTTTACCTTCCGGCCATTTTTATTCATCATGATCTGGGGATAACGAATTTTGCATGGGTTCAGCAAATACTGGACACCTACAATCCGACCATTGGGTTTTACCAGGCCTACATGGGCCCTGCGGGGGACTATGTGATGAAATACCCGGTTGGCCTGGCCATCATGTATAGCCCGTTTTTCATTATCGGCCATATCGCGGCCCACCTCACCGGATATTCACCCGACGGATTCACATTTCCCTACCAGTTATCCATCGCCATCGGCGGATTGGTTTATACCGTAACCGGAATATGGTTTCTGCGGAAGATCCTGTTATATTTTTTCACAGATGGGGTGGCTGCCATCACCATGATCCTGATTGTGGCCGGTACCAACTATTTCCAGCTCACAGCCTTTGACGGCGCCATGCCGCACAACTACCTGTTCACCCTGTTTACCCTGATTGTATGGTTTACCATCCGGTGGCATGCTGCACCCCGCTGGAAACAAGCCATATCCCTGGGATTGTTATGCGGATTGGCTGTCCTGATCAGACCCACAGCCGTTGTCATCGTTTTGGTTCCCCTGTTGTGGGGTGTATGGGGAGGGGTAGCATGGCGTGAAAAAATTTCGCTTGCAGGCAAACATTTCGCGCAGGTGCTGGCGATGGCGGCCTTGATGTTATTGGTGGTCGGACTGCAGATGCTCTATTGGAAAATCCACTCCGGATCGTGGATTTATTACAGTTACGAAAAGGTTGAAAAGCTGGAATTTCTCGCTCCCTACCTTCAGAAAGTCCTCTTTTCCTATAAAAAGGGATGGCTGCTCTATACCCCCGTGATGATTTTCGCCCTGGTCGGATTCTGGCCGCTTGCCCTGAAGTACCGTTCCATCTTCGTGGCCGTTTTCCTCTTTTTCATCGCACATCTCCTGATCATTGCAAGCTGGCCGACCTGGTGGTATGGCGGAAGTTTCGGGCAGCGTGCCATGATGGAATCCTATGTACTCATGGCATTGCCTTTGGGTGCCATGGTTGAGTGGATACTGAGGCAGGTCGGGATAGCCAGGTGGTCCCTACTCACAGGTTTATTTTTGCTCGTGATGCTGAATCTATTTCAAACCTGGCAGTACATGAACTATGTGCTGGATCCCTCACGGATGACCAGGGCCTTTTACTGGGCTTCGTTCGGAAAAACCAGCATTACCAATGCCGACAGGCTCTACCTCGAACCATCTGACAACAACAGTGAGCGGGAATTTCTTTCCGATACGGCCAATTATACGTCGAGGGTCATTGCCTTCTACGATTTTGAACAACCGGATCAGGCGAATCCCGGAAATTTCTGCAGGGACACCGCCTATGCCGGGAGCTATTCCCTGAGGATGAGCCGGAAACAGGAATTCTCTCCGGGCATCAACCTGGCCTATAAGGATCTCTCGAAAAAGGATTTTGTATGGGTCCGGGCCAGCGGATGGGTCTATTTTACCTGTAAACCGGAAGAGGCGCTGTGCGGTTTGGCCATCACCTGCAACCATCATGGTAAAGGCTATAAGTACCGGCTGTTGGAGCTGGAGAAGGAAAATCTGAAGCCGGGTGTGTGGAACAGGGTGGCGATGGACTATATGACCCCGTTTTTTGAGGACAAAAGCAACACCCTTCAATCCTATTTCTGGTGCCGGGGGGACAAGGAGATCCTGGTCGATGATTTTGAGATCCGGCTTTTTGAGCCTAATGAATGATCTCCAGCCGCCGGGTTGAAATCTGATTACCCGACATTGTTTTTATAAGATACACACCGTTCGTCCAGGAGGCAACGTCGAGGGTTGTAGTTGCCTGTCCGGAAGAACAATGTGCCTGGTACATCAATATACCGGAATTGGTTTATTTTCTCTAATTCAATTTCTGTTAACTTTGCGCCATCATTCCCTTTTGGTTATTTTTTTCGTTAAATGAGCTTTCGATGACATGGATTAAAAGCACTGTTTTTCTACTGGCCATGGTCATGCTTGTCCTTCCTGCGGTGCAAAAGGCGTTTAAAATTATTCCCACGGTGGGGCTGGAGGGTTATTTCGCTCCGGAGGCCCGGCCGGTATTTGCACTGGCCGATTTTATTACCGGAGCATATCAGCAGAAGATGACCCCGCATCTTGACCGGACCATCGGATTCCGGAATGAGCTCACCAGGCTGTTTAACCAGGTCGATTTTTCTCTTTTTTCCATCCCGCATGCGGCCCGCATCGTGGTTGGAAAGGACAACTGCCTCCAGGCCGACTATCACATTGATGCTTATCTCGGAAAAGACTTCATCGGAAAAAGATTCATCGACGACAAGGTGGCCCGGTTAAAATATCTGCAGGAATATCTCTTGAAAAAGAGGCAGGTCCACTTGCTGGTCATTGTTGCGCCCGGTAAAGGGTTTTATTATCCCGAAACCATTCCCGGCCGCATTCTGAAAGGGAAGAAGGGGATCACAAACAATGATTATTATTCCCGGAGGCTGACTGAAAGCGGGGTCAACCTGATCGATTTCAACCGGTGGCTGGTGAGCATGAAGGATACTTCGCGCCATATCCTCTATCCGAAGACGGGGGTGCATTGGAGCAGCTTTGGAGCCTTTTTGTGTGCCGATTCCCTCGTCAGGTACCTCGAAGTAAGGCTGAACAGGCCACTTCCGCACTTGGTTCTCGACAGCCTGGTAAAGGAGCCGGTGGCACGCCGGGTTGACAATGACATGTACCGCGTGTTGAACCTGATGTGTGCGATTGGGGGGCCGGTCATGACCTACCCGGTGTTTCATCATGCCTACAGCGATACCTTGCCGAAACCTGCTGCCCTGTTCATCAGCGATAGTTTCTACTGGAACTGGCATGATAACGGGATTATAAAAAACACCTTCAGGAACGAGGAGATGTGGTATTATGACAAGGAGGTGTACCCGATGCAGCGGATCAAGCCAATGAATACTGCACAAATCGACCTTGACCAGTCCATCAGCCGGCAGGATGTAGTCATCCTGATGGAGACCAATGCAGGGTACGGAAACCTTGGATTCGGTTTTGTGGACAGGGCCTATGAATATTATTATCCCGGGAAAACCCGGATAAGGCAGCTCGAAAAAAGCTTCCGTTCCAATCCGGAGATGATGGCGCTGCTAAGAAAAAAGGCAAAGGAACAGAACCTTCCGCTCGATGCCATCGTGCTGACGGATGCTATATTTATCTACAACAGTGAATTGAAACGTATTTCAACCTACAATTAGAACATGGTTTTCAGCAGCAGTTTATTTTTACTCTATTTCCTGCCGGCCTTCCTGGTCATCTATTACCTGGTTGGCAGGAAATTCAGGAATTGGGTTTTGCTTATGGCCAGTCTGGGTTTTTATGGCTGGGGCGCCCCGGTGTTTGTTTTTTTCGTAGCAGGTTCAGTCCTGCTTGATTTTCTGATTATCCGGCAAATGAGCCTGAAAACCGGATCGGTGCGAAGGACTCTATTCTGGATTTCTGTCGCCTTGAACCTCTGCCTGCTTCTCTACTTCAAATACATGAATTTCTTCGTTGATCAGCTCCAGGTGATGCTGGGCTGGTTCGGATCCGGAGCGGCCGGATGGACAAAGATCATTCTCCCGGTGGGCATTTCATTCATCACCTTCCAGAAGCTCTCCTACACCCTCGATGTGTACAAAAAGCAGCACCCTGTTTTTCAGAAACTACAGGATTATGCGCTCTACATCTTCATGTTTCCTCAACTGTTGTCGGGGCCCATTGTAAGAGCCGGCCAGATCGCCGCACAGATCACCGACCGGTCGCAGCAGGAACATATCGATTACCGCCTCACGGGATTCTACCGCTTCATCATCGGGCTGGCAAAGAAGGTGCTGATTGCCGATGTATTGGGCGTTACGGTGAATGAAATTTTTGCCCTCTCCTCCGTTGAGATGTCAAGCGGGATTGTTTGGATCGGGGCGATCGCCTATACCTTCCAGATCTATTTTGATTTCTCGGGATACACCGATATGGCCATCGGGCTTGCCCGGATGGTCGGCTTCAGGCTGCCCGAAAATTTCGATTCTCCCTATGTTTCGCAAAGCATCACCGAATTCTGGCGCCGGTGGCACATGACGCTGTCGTTCTGGTTCCGCGACTACATCTTCCTTCCGCTGGCCTATGCCACTTCGCGCAAGCTGCCGAAAGAGCATTACCTGGGGATACGGAGCGATAAGGTGATCTATCTCATCGCCACCTCTGTGACCTTCCTGCTCTGTGGATTCTGGCATGGCGCCGCCTGGACATTCATCGCGTGGGGCGCCTACATGGGGTTGTTCCTGATCATCGACCGGCTGTTCCTTCTGAAATACCTGAAAAAGGCCGGAAAAATTCCCTCCATAGCCCTCACCTTTTTTCTGCTGATGATCGGATGGCTGATCTTCCGGTCGCAGACCCTGGATGAAGCCTGGTTCCTTATCCGCCGGCTCTTTCTGTTTCAGGGAGGAGAGAACATCGTGTGGTTAAACCCGAAATTCTGGACCATGCTTGCGGTGGCGGTCCTCTTCTCCTTCTGGGGCGGTTTTAAAAAAGTGGAGCTATGGATCGAAAAACTCTATTTCAACCCGGGCAATGGGATGATGATCACCTTCTCCATCCTTGCCATTCTTCTGCTGATCCTCAGTGAAGCGACCATCTCTTCATCGGGATTCAGCCCCTTTATCTATTTCAGGTTTTAATTAAATTAACTGCGATTCAACATGAAGGACGATTTTATCTCAAGGAACAAAGTGTTTATTTACCTGGCATTGTTCATTGTCGCGCTCATCACATTTTTTCCGCTTTTTTTCACCGGATTTGCCACAGCGGACGATCTGCACTACTACCTGATCACCAGGAGAGGACTGATCATGGAGGATACCAGTTTTTTTGCAAAGATTGCCGGCCGGTTTTATTTCTACCTCGTGCGGCCGGTTTACTGTCTGCCCTATCTTTTCGGCGACAGCATGGTGATTGTGAAATTATTCCAGTATATCCCACTGATCTGTAGCTTTTTATTGTTTTCCAGGATTGTATATGTGGTGACAAAATCGAAGGAGATGGCATGGCTGTTCCTGTTGATATTCCTGATGACCATGCAGATTTCGCAGCATACGAGCCTCTTTGTTTCTTACCCGTTTTATTTCACAAGCTCCTTTTCGTTGCTGCTGATTTCCTATTTGTTCCTTTTGCACTATTTTGAACGCAAAAAAATCTATCTAATTCTTCTTGCCGCCCTCTTTTTTGCGATCGGATTGCTGTTTTATGAAACCTATATTTTCTTTCTCCTCTTTGCCGCTCTGACCATAGTTTTCTATAACCTGAAAGAAAAGGGATCGCCAGGGCAGCTTTTAAAAAATTCGATTATTCAGTTTTTGCCCTTTTTGATCATCGGGATCATTTATCTCGCGGCCTATTTTATCTTCAGGATCTATCATCCGTCACAATACCCCGGCACCAATTTCGTGCTCAAGGATCTTACTGTGGGCACCTTTTTTACCGTGCTTTGGAACCTCGCCTTTTCGTCATTTCCCCTTACTGTTTATGAAACCTCCCATGGATTGTTCTGGGACAAATCGGAACTCATAACCGGTTATTCCCCGGTGATATTGAAGCTGCTTTTAAGCGCGCGGATTGAATGGATCGTAAAGGGAGTCATCGTCGCGTTCCTGGGTTATAAATTGCTGATGAACACCTCTTCCGTGAAGCTGAAGGGATTGCTGGCAGGCGCAATGATCTCCCTTTTGCTGATCTTTTTGCCCCAGATACCGCTGGCCCTGACCGAAAAGTACATCTCCTATGCCGGGCATGGGACGATGATCGGTTATGTGACCACCTTTTTCTCCTTCTTCGGCACATTGCTCCTCATCACGCTTCTGCTGAATTTCCTGATAAACCTGTTCAATTTCAGCAGGATTGTCAAGGGTGTTGTCACCCTGTTTTTGGTTTTTGGTTTTTTTGTCTGTTCGGTGCTCACTGACTTCTCGAATTATTCCATAGCCAGGGACATACGCAGCGCCAATTTACGGCTCTATGCTGTGGATGAGTTGATGGCTTCAGATGAATTCAAAACCATCCCATCTGGAACACCGTTCTATGCAAGGGATTTATGGGATAACCCCTCCTACTGCGCGCGCGGAATAACCGAACAGGAATTTAACTGGTACGAATATTTCGAGGCCAAAAGCGGGGTGACCTATCTTTTCGGCCGGGAACCTGCACGTTTTCTCGATTATTCAAAGAATGTGACCATGGTTCCCTACTACCTGACCATGCGGCAAGCCGAACGATCGGAGGAGATCGCACTGGTTATGGGCCGTATGGCGCCGGTGCAGCCGCAGGATACCGTGGTAAACCGCTTTTCTGATCGTGCAACGATCGTCTACTATTCCTCTTATAAAACCTTTACCCTCTCTTTTAAGATCAAGCAGGATTCGGCCATCACGGTTCCTTTGAAAATCAACCACATTACAGAGGAGGTGAACATGGACAGAACGATCGAAGTAACCGTTTACAATACAAAGAGGAGCCAGCCGGCTACGATCTTCACCCTGCAGTTCCCGGGGATCGACCTGAATTCGATCATGATATCAAACACGATCAATCCAAAAAATAAATATTTCTATTTGTAACCCCGCCCTCAGGAAATGCCTGAATTATAACAATTAAAATGTCAGAATCCATTTATCTCAGTGTCGTCGTTCCCTCCTACAAGTCTGCCGGAATCCTTGAAAAGAACCTCCCGTTTTTACTATCCTATCTGCAAACGCAGGATTATACCTGGGAGGTGATCGTAGTGGATGATGGAAGCGGCGACAATGGGGCCACGGAGGCCGTTTGCCTTAAGTTGAATTGTATCTTCTGCGCGAACGAGAAAAACATGGGGAAGGGGGCTGCCGTTCGCAACGGCATGCAAAAGGCCAGCGGCCGTTTCCGGATTTTTACCGATGCGGATATACCGTATGAACTCGAAGCCATCGGAACCATGCTGCATTACCTCGACTTTAAGGAATTTCAGCTGGTGATCGGGGACCGGAACCTGCCAGGATCCTCCTATTTAACTGAAATTTCGGGACTGCGAAAGTTTACCAGCGTGTTTTTCACCCGCTTTGTCGGATCGATCGTCACCACCAGCTTTTTCGACACCCAGTGCGGGCTCAAGGGATTCAGGGGTGAGGTGGCTGATTTTATCTTCAGGCATGCCCGCATCAACGGTTTTGCCTTTGATGTGGAGTTGCTCTACATCGCCCTGAAACAGAATTTTGAGATCAAGCGGATCCCGGTCCGGCTGAACAACCAGGAAAAATCAACCGTCCGCGTGCTGCGGCATGGCATGGTGATGTTCTTCGATTTGTTTAAGATCAAGATCAACAATGTGAAGGGATTTTATAAATAACAATTATCTTTACATCATCCAACTTTGTTGAGATGAAAAGCCTGCTCATCACCCTGTTGCTCATACTTGGCTTTAATGCCGCATCTGCCCAATGGCAGGTAGTCCATTCGGGAGGTTCGCAAAACCTTGCAGCCGGGTGCTTCATCAGCGATTCGGTCGGGTTTGTCATCAGTACCAGCGGGGTTGTTCTGAAAACAAGCGACCAGGGAACGACCTGGAATGTGCAGGCGACATTGCCGGGTGTGTTTACCTCCATCTGCAAGGCCGGTACCGATACCCTTTATGCCGGGGGCAATTGCATATACAACAGCGTTGATGGCGGAAATACATGGAACCTGGTAGTCAACCTGCCGGACACCATCACCGACCTTTTATTCTTCGGCTCAAAAACAGGCTTCTCCATCGTTCCGAACATCACCCATTGCGTTTGGGCCGGGTGGGACTATTATGTCGATTCCTACTATGTCGCCAAGTCGACCGACCAGGGTGCCACCTGGCATTCAGAACTGCCGATTGGGGAGCGAACAAACCGTTTTCAACAGATCAATGACAGCGTGGCCTATTTCAACGGAGGAGCGCATGTAGGCTATCCGCATTGCATGGATGGCTGGTACGATGTGTCGAAGAGAACAACCGACAGGGGCCTTACCTGGACCCAGGCTCACCAGCCCCCGCCGGGGAACACCCTTTTTTCCTTTATCAACGCCGATACGGGTTATTTTATCAGACCTAAGTTCTTGCCTGAGGATCAATATAAGATCTGGAAAACGGTGGATGGCGGGGATACCTTTACGCAATCCTGCACGGAGATCCCGGATGCTACGGTAAAACAATCCACCTTTATCAATGAAATAGACGGCTATTTGCTGGCCGCTCATCACATCTATGTTACCAAATCAAACGGATTGGCCTGGACCAATGACTATTCCTCTGCGCAACAGATGAATTCGATGTTTTATAACCGGTCGCATCTGCTTTTCGCCCTCGGTTCCGGCGGACTGATCCTGAAAAAACATGTCGAAGAGAGCACCCATTCAGATACAGTGTACCGGGTTAACACAGACAACAGCAAATTTGATTTTGGACTATTGCAGGTGAATACTTCGTTGACAAAGCAATTGGTGGTCACGAATACCGGCAATATTTCCCTTGATCTCACACTGGCCTCTTCCGATCCATTCAGGATCAGCCTGGCTGACAGTGCGTTTGAAAATTCCATTCACCTGACACTCGCCTCTTTCCGGGATACCACGGTTTATATCCGGTTTGCCCCCACCGAAGGAAAGAGATACAGCGACACACTCCTTATTTCCGCCGACAGTTTAGCGACCATCAGGATCCCGGTTTCCGGATCTGCATTTGCCGGGCTCTCCGGCGATATAACGCGCGACACGGTCATCTGTACCGACACCTTGCGGATCATCGGAGATGTCACCATACTCCCCGGCGTCAGGATGACCATCTGTCCCGGAACCTATGTCTATCTGACGGATAATTTCAGGCTGAATGTCGAAGGCGTTCTCAAGGCAGACGGAACCGTGCAGCTACCCATCCGATTCGGTTATCTGAATTCATGCGCTTACTGGAACGGCATCTTTGTCATCAATCCGGATACCACCGACATCACTTCGCTTTCCTACTGCGATTTCCCCGACCGGAGCAACAGTCCCTCCATTCATGTTTTCAGGGGAACGCTGGCCATGGATCACTGCTCGGTGACCAATAAATCGGGAGATGGAATCATGGCCGGGCCCCATTCCAGGCTTCTGCTTACGAACAGCAACATCCTGAATACCTCAGGAAATGCCGTTACATGTGATTCGTGCGACCTGTTCAGTGTGCAGGGGAGTGATATTTTTAACAATGTGCATGGAATTGTGATTTCAGGCGGCAGGGAGGTGCTCATCCAAAACAACCAGGTTCATGAAAACACGGCCGAAGGTATCTCCGGAATCAGCGATGCAGTGATCAGGGGAAATTCCATTTTTAAAAACAGCGGGGGAATATCCTGTTCCGGCTCCTATATCCGCATTGAAAACAACAAAATTTTTTATAACACCAAACATGGAATTTATTACGAAATGGGGGATGGGGGCTGTTCCATCATTCAAAACCTTATTTTCAACAATTATAATAATTCCGAGCCTGATACGCATGGCATCGGCATCTATCTTACAACCCGGTCCACCTCTTCCCCCACCGGTTATGTGATCGGAAACACGATTTGCAACAATGCCTACATTGGCTTTGGTACCGATCTGTTTGGCATGGGCGTTAATGGTGCGACTTTCAACATGCAGGTTTTCAATAATATCATTGACAATGTGGCCGGGACGAACTATAGTGTGATGGTGTGGCCTGAAGTGAATTTAACCATCGATTACAACTGCATCCGCCAGACAGCTCTTCCCGGGGAGCACAACCTCAATGCAGACCCTGGTTTTGTAAATCCGGTAACATCTCTGGGTATTCCGGATATATATGATTACGACTGGTCAATTAAAGGATCCTCCCCCTGCGTGAATTCAGGCGACTCGAACCAGACTGCCTTTCAGCTTCCGCTTGATTTTGCGGGTCTGCCCAGGGTGTGCGGCAACCGGATCGACATGGGCGCCTATGAATACCAGGGGCCCTTTTCCGTCCACGAAAATGAGCGCTCATCCGATGTTTTGGTATACCCCAATCCGGTTGCAGGAGTTCTGAATGTGGTTGTGATCAAATCCGGTTCCGTGCAATTCACCCTGAATGACATCTCAGGGAGGTGTGTACTTCAGGAGACATTTGTGCGGACGATTTCTGTAAATCTGGAGCATCTTACCCCTGGAATCTACCTTTACGAGCTTCGCGACGGCCGCGGGGTTATAAAAAAAGGGAAAATAGTGGTCTCCTCCACCCGAAGATCATCCAGGTAAAACACCTGTTTCCCGGGATTCCAGATATAGACTTTCAGGATATCACCGGGCGATTTGATCACAGGGAGCGGCACAGAAAGGCTGACCCTGCACCAGTGGTTCAGTTTAAACTTTTGTTCATTCAGGTTGAGTGCAGTATAGCTGTAGGGCTGATTTTTATGCTCGAAGGAGATGACCAGCAGGGTATTTTTATTGCTTTTTTCAGGCAGGTTGACGTAGGCTACGACGCGGATACCCCGTTTTTCCGCTTTATCCTGAATCAGCGTATCAGGTTTGCTGAGGTGCAGCTCCGAAACACTCCGGCACAACCCCGGGCTGTATTCCATGCGGCCATCCATAACGAAGGCAAACATACCCCCATGCACGATTTTGCCTGACAGCAGGGATGGATCTCCGAAATCGCCGGGTGACTCAAAGGGTTGTAGATAAAGGGTGTCGAGACAGTTTTTTAATTCGAGGATGTCCAGCAGTGAATCGCGGATGGCAAGGTTATCGGCCGATTGTCCGGCGGCCAGGGTTTTCGTGATGTAACAGTCGTAAAGGCCGCCGCCAAAGGTGATCCACGGTGTTTCGGGCCTGAAATAACTGACCAGCTGCTGGCGTGGATTTTCCAACAGCGAATCAAGCGGAATTTTCGATTCATTGGCTCCGAAGTGGGCATCCCAGATCAGCAGCGATCCGGCGGGGATGGTGTCGAGGTATTTCGGATCGCCAAAAAGATAGCAGCGGGCCGGGGCTCTCTGATAGGGATCGACTCCCAGGTAATAGGGTACATTGTTGTCGGTGTAGAAAAACAGACGGTCTTTATAGGGAGATGTTTTTATCCATGCTGCAGCCTCTTTGATGGTCTTCTCCTCGGGGGAAAGGGGATGCGGGATAACATGACGTATAAAGGGTGTGATCACCACGATGGTTATGATGACTGTTCTGAAAATGCCACGCAAGATGCGGCTCTTCCCGACCATCTCCTCCAGCGCCCCGTATCCTTTTAGGGCTATCAGTGCGGCCAGCGGCATGACAGCGGCGAGCACCCGCTCCAATCCCATCGAGCCTCCCATGGCTTTCCAGAACAGCACCGAGTGAAAGGCGAAATAGAGCAGAAAAGGTCCCAAAATCAGGATCAGGATCAAATTATTCCTATGGCGAACGATTTTATCACCGGAGAAAAGATGAATGATCACCGCGATGATTCCTGCCAGGAACAGAATTTCCAGAGGCAATCCCAGGGTATCGTTGCGGCTTTCAAGAAAATGCCATAGACTCCCTGACTTGTTGTAGATGGGATGGAGGTAGGTGACCGGATAGGGAAACTGGGTGAAAACCCAGAAGATATCCGCATAATAGACACTGCCGAGGAGGCTGAAAAATAATATACCTGTTGCCAGGAAGGGGAGGGCTTTGTATTGCTTCGCCCACAGGAAGGCAAGGAAAAACAGGGGAAGCAGGATGAACCCTTCGGTTCGGGCAAAGGGGATGAAGGAGATCACCACGGCCGATGCGATATAATTTCCACGGATGAAAAGAAAAACAGTCAGCACCAGGACAAAGCTGAACAGGATTTCAGTGAGGGCGGTGGGCATCATCAGGAGGTAGAGCGGGGTAAACGCGACAAAGATGATGGAGAGGAAAGCCGGTTTGATCCTTAGTATTTCGGCGACCCGGTATGCAAAGTAAGCCGTGAGAAGTCCAAGCAGAATGTTGAGCAGTTTGACTCCAAACAACCCGAATTGCGCAAATGGGGCTGAGAGCATGGTATAAAGCGGCCGTCCCCAGGAATAGAGGAAGAGATGCGGGTATTTGAATGCATAATGTGAAATGAGATAATGGGTGATGTTGTCGGCACCTCCGAAATAACCTTGCGACAACAGGGCCAGGGTAACCATGAGTATAAAAAGAGCTGCCAGGATTACCAGGTGAAGTTTATGCTTTAAGAAATCAGCCATGTATGAATTTCAAACGGCACAAAGATAGAAAAGGGGAGCAAGCGGGTTTCAAATTTCCTTAGATTTGTATGGAATTCAATTTTTTACAGGATTTATGCGCACGGTCAAGGTTTCTCTCTTTTTTTTGCTGCTGCTCCTCCTCTCAGCTCCTCTACTTCACCTGACCTTGAAGGTGTTCAGGGAACCGGAGCTGCAAGGGTATTATCACCAGACTGACCCTCCGTCGCTGACATTATTTTCCCCGAAAAAATGGTTTTCAACCGAATTTCAGGATCAGTTTTCAACCCGGCTGACCGACCACACCGGCCTGCGCAATTCGTTGATCCGTGTGAGAAATCAATATGACTACAGCCTGTTTGGAATGATCCATGCAAAGGGGTTTATCCAGGGCAAATGCGGCTACCTGTTTGAGGAGGATTACATCCATGAGTACAACGGGGATTTTTTTATCGGGAAGGCGGTCATCGACAAGAAGTTGTCACGACTGAAGAATGTGTCGGACACGCTCCGTGCATACAACATCCCCCTGCTTCTGGTTTATGAACCGGGCAAGGCCAGTTTTTATCCCGAATACATTCCCCGCCGGTTTCACCCGGAACACAGAACACAGACCAACTACGATTACTTCGTTAAGCGAAGCCGTGAACTGGCCATTCCGTTCATGGATATGAACAGCTATTTTCTGAAAATGAAGGACACTTCACGCTATCCGCTCTTCCCGCGTTATGGCATGCATTGGAGTCTTTATGCCGTTCCTGTTGCAGTGGATACACTTAGCCGCTGGATTGAATCAGCAACCGGTAAAGAATTACCAAATTTCTCTTCTCGATACCTCGATACCTCGCTCACGCCAAGGGGAACCGACAATGACATTGGCGAATTGCTCAACCTGGCCTGTCCCCTGAAACCTACGCCCGGCGTCTATCCATCCATTGTATTTCAGAAGGAACCGGTAAAAGCGTTGTCGGCGCTGATTATTGCCGACAGCTATTATTTAAACATCGTTGAGGATTATGGGCGGCAGCTATTCAAAAGGCAGGATTACTGGTATTACAATAAAAAGGTCTATCCCTACCAAAACCATGATCCCCCGCGGTATGTCGACAAATCGAATCTCCGGGAGAAACTGAAGCAATACGATGTGGTGCTGCTGATGGTTTCGGAAATCAACCTTCACTGCGGCTTCTGGAATTTTGCCGATGAATCTTTTCTCGCGTTTCACCCTGAAATAGAGGATCCTCAGATCTATGCAATTGAAAACGAGATCAGGAACGACCGGGACTGGTTCCGGTTTATGGTGAACAAGGCCCGGGTGCAGGAAAAACCGTTGGAGGAGATGATCAGGTGCGATGCCGAATTTACCTTTAACACCAATAATCAATCGAAAAATAATGATTAAATTTGCGTGGTACTGATTTACTATACCCGCCTGCATGACTAAAAAAACCAAGAGACTGCTCGTCTTCGGCTTCCTGATTCTTTGTTCCGTTGTCGTGCTGGCGCTTGGCCTGAAGTATTTTCCCTTCACCAAGGTGATGAAGATGCCCTCCGGTTCGGAACAGGTATTTGTCGATCCGCAAAAAATCAGGACCCTTTCGCCCAATACACTATATTTTGATTTTGAAGTAGCCCCCGGCAAAGAGATGCCCGGTGGTTTTTATAAAGGATTGGCTCACTCAGGACAGTATTCGGTAAAGGCATTCGGGCAAAACAGCTTCAGTGTGGCTGTTGAACGGACCGCCAGAGAGATCGGGGTGCAAAACCTGAAAGCGGTGGCGCTGAGTGCATGGATTTACGTGTTTCCAACGAAAAATGAGGTGAAGGGGAGCATGGTTTTCACCGCCTCCAACGAACTGGGGGTCAACGTGTGCTGGGAGGGGATCGGGGTGGTTGAACCGGAGGTTCCGCAGGGGAAATGGTTCAAAGTCAGCAAATATTTTGATCTTTCCAAAGTCCAGTTCAAACCCGATTATAAGATCCAGGTCTATTTCTGGAACAACAGCAGTACCGACATCCTCGTGGATGATTATACCATTGTTTTTGGCGGAGCGGTCGACCGGCGCGGCGATTCGGCCTGGGTTGACATGACAAAACCGGCCGGATATACCCCCCGGTTCAACTACCCGCCTTTTCCGGTTTCGATGCTGGAAAAAGAGATGACGGGCACCAGGTCAAAACTGGCCGAAATTTCACCGACTGACAATATGATTGCCGGAAATTTCATGAATACCGGCCATGATGGACTTTTTATCATCAATACGCATGGCCTTCCGGCGGTATATGCTTTTTGTTCTGAAACCAGCGAACTTCGTAAGATAACCCTGACTAACCCCTCTGTGATTGCCCCGGTTCAGCGGGTGAAGAAATTGCTTAAAGGAAGATTCCTGGGAAATCAGTCCGATCAGTTGATCGTGAGCGGCGACAAAGGCTGGATACTCGGCACTTTCGAACCAGTGCCCAACCCTTGCAATGGATCGGGCACCCAGCAAACGAATTTGAAGATCCTTTGGAAATCTGAAGCGCCGGCCCCGTCGATCTATACCGGCGATTTCAATGGAGATCGCCAGACCGAAATTCTGATCATTTCTGATGACGGTTCCTGGAAGGTGATGTCGTTTGATACAAAGTCGAATGCCGGAGGCAGCTGGAAGATAATGGCCGAAGATGACCATGATCCGGTGAAGGATTGGAATAAAAGCACCCAGGAGGTGGGTATTTCGGTTGGCAGGTTCCTTCCCGGAACGGCCAGTGACCTGATTTTGACTGTCGTAAAGCGCAAGGGTGAGCAGGCGTATAGCTACTCTCTGCGTAAGTTAAACTTCTCCCGGATGAGATGGGATCCGTTGTTTAGTGAAAAGCAGAACTATGCCGGGAAAACCATCGGGCCGGATACGCTCAAACCTTCCGACCTCTTTTTCATTCTGAGTGCGCAACCCGGGAACGAGGCAAAGGTATACCGTTACAACCGCAGCTGGCGGTATGACCTGAAGGAGATCCGATTCAACGATACCACCTTCAGGATTGTTTCGGATGTCGATTTCCAGGGGTTCGACAAGGACCGCAATCCAAAATATTATGAAACGCTTACCCTGGTCCCCGGATATTTCCTGTCGCCATCAGCCGGCAAATTCCTGGTCATCGGATCCGTTGCAAAAGAGCGGCACTATTCCTCCATTTTACCTGATTTTGTTCATCTTTATGCAATACCCAATCAAAAGTAACCCCAAATCCATGAATTTTCTCCTGAGATATATCCTGATTTCCATCTTTATTCCCGGGTTATTCATCTCATGCGGCCAGGCTATAAAATCAGAGGAGGTAGCAAGTGAACAATTCGTGGTGAAGGATTTCAACCCGACAGCGAACTGGAAAACTGATCAGCCACTTTATCTTGATTACGCCGATGCCATCACCAGGGGATTTATCATTCCGACTGCCCGGCAGGTGGAGGGTGGTTTTTTCAAACTCGGATTTATGTTGAAAAATACAGGAACTGCACCGCAGAACTTTTGCTTTAAGATCTATTACCAGAATGAATCATACAAATTCCCGGAACGGGACCTGGCTGACAGCACCAGGCAGCATCCCGATGCATGGGAAAACTTTTACGGAAGCTGGGAAGAGGTGTCGACCACCTTTGCCGAAACAGGTATCATCCCGGCCGACGGCGATTTTCATGCCATCGAACGTTCATTTCGCATCGTCGGAAACCCGAGGAATGAACAACGGTATTATACCGGAAATCAGAACGACCGCTGGAAACGCAACCCCCGTGTGGGAAATTACAGCTTTATGCTTGTTGTCACAGAGGAAATAAATGTGAAACAAAACATCATCCCGCAATATATTCAGAATGTGGGAATGCAGCATGAAGCAAGGTTTGTGAACCCCTGGTTTTATTTTCTGTACGGAGCAGGACCATCACTAAAAAACACCATCGTACAACGATCTTCCAAGCTGCTGAAGGTCATTGGCATCCCCGATCCCGGCGCAGGCATCTACATCAGTCCGGGCGCCTTTTCAAAGGAGGATGTGGATAAATTAAAGGTAAGCCATTGTGGCCAGGATTCAATGTTATACAGGACTGCGGCCTTCGACCAATTTTTCCATTATGTCGATCCGGCCACGAAGATGAACAACATCCCGGTCATAGCCGATGTGCTCAATGGGCCCTATTCCAGAATGGATTACAACTGGAACAAGCGGTTTTACCGGAAGGAGGAGCTGGTCGCTGTCACGGCCACCGTGACCAAACAGCCCTGTGAAACAGTCATCTCCGACCCTGCAGAACATAAGATCACCCTCCGTAATCCAAAATCGGAATTCGGAAAATGGCAGAAACAAAATGCCGGGGTGATCACCCGTCACGGATTGACCTTCGGCAAATATACCCTCAAATGCAAACTTACCGAACTGCTGAACAGGAACAACATGTGGAACGGGGTGACCAATGCCATCTGGCTGATCACCCAGGCCCAGGCCGACTGGAACTTCCGCCGCGATTGCAACAACGCCGGATACATGGCCAATTATTACGGTGGGCAGCAGGATCAGCGGGTGAAAAATGTGGGCTATTCCGAGATTGATTTCGAGATCCTGAAAACAGTGCCCTACTGCCCGTCATGGGTTCTGCCGCCCGCTTACTTCCAGGGGATCGATGACCAGAACAATGTGCAAAACTGGAACATTCCTTTTCCTGAAGAGATCCTGGCAGATGATGACAAAATCATGGTTTCCTGTACCAACTGGGACATGGCGTGCTGGCAGCCCGCCGACTTCACCGATGGCTGCTACCCGGTACATCACGAAAATAAGACCTTCTGGGCCCACCGCTGGGATAAGAACTATCGTGCATTGACACAGAAAACGCCTGAGCGCGACGATGAACTCTTCGGATCAAAATATTATTATTTCCAGATCGACTGGCAACCCGACAAGATTATCTGGCGGATTGGTCCGGAAAAAGAAAAACTCCGTGTAGTCGGATACATGGATGACAAGGTCACCTCCATCCCGAACAACCAGATGCTGTTGATCGTCACCCAGGAGTTCCATAACACCAAATGGTGGGTGGGTTCGGCCTATTCGCAGGACAACACCCCCTTTCCAAAGGAAGATTATGTTGGGGAGATTTATGAGCTGACCATTGAATAGGAGGTGAAACAGAAGCAGTATCACAATTTAAAATTTAACGTATGAAGATCATTGTATTAGGCGCCGGTCTCGTAGGAGGCCCGATGGCCCTCGACCTTGCAGCCGATCAGAATCTGACGGTTGCCATTGCCGACATCAACCAGGAAGCCCTTGCGAAGCTGTTGGAACGGCAGAAAGCCCATAGTACAACGGGCAAAGCGATCACAACCCTTGTTGCCGACCTCAAAGACCCTGACCGGGTGGCCGGGTTGGTAAAGGATTACGACATGGTGATCAATGCGGTGCCGGGCTTCATGGGCTTTCAAACGCTCAAAGCCGTCGTTGGCGCAGGTAAAAATGTGGTCGACATTGCCTTCTTCATCGAGGATCCCTTTGAACTTGATGAACTGGCACGCAGGAACAATGTAACCGCCATCATGGACATGGGGGTTGCTCCCGGCATGTGCAACGTACTCATCGGGTATGCCGATCATCTGCTTGATGAAACGGAAAATATCCTCTACATGGTGGGCGGACTGCCCGAAGTGAGGGAATGGCCCTATGAATACAAGGCCGTGTTTTCACCCATCGATGTGATCGAGGAGTATACCCGTCCGGCACGATTCATAGAAAACGGAAAATTTATCGTCAAGCCGGCCCTCTCAGATCCCGAGCTGCTGAGCTTCCCCGGCATCGGAACTTTGGAAGCCTTCAACACCGACGGGCTGCGTTCGTTGGCCCATACCGTGAAATGTCCCAACATGAAAGAGAAGACGCTCAGGTATCCCGGGCACATTGAGAAGATGCGGGTACTGCGTGAAACAGGTTTTTTCAGCCAGGAGGAGGTGGAGGTGCACGGGATCCGCATCAAACCCATGGATCTCACAGCCAAACTGCTCTTCCCGAAATGGAAATTGAAAGAGGGCGAGGTTGATATCACGGTAATGCAGGTGATGGTTGAAGGAAGGAAAGATGGTAAATCATTAAGATATACATGGGATTTATTTGATAAATATGATCCGGCAACCCGCGTCCATTCCATGGCCCGTACAACAGGCTATTCGGCCACCGTGGCCCTGCGCATGATCGCTTCCGGCATCTATACGCGCAAGGGAATTTCAGTGCCGGAATTCATCGGAAAGCAGCCGGAATGTGTGGCCTATCTGCTGAATGGATTAAAAGAGCGGGGGATTGTGTACAAGGAGACCATCCAGGGGTAGCAAATTAAAACTCATCGGGATCGATTGCCTGCTTTTTCTTTTTCTGCTGCATAGGGCCTGGGCTTCCCTCTTCGCCACAGTCGAGATCAACATTCAGGGGTTTTGACGTGGCATCGAAATCGCGTTTGGTATACCGCAGCCCGGGGTCGCCATAAACACGCTGCATGTAAAGCGCCCAAATCGGCAAAGCCATATTGGCTCCCTGGCCAAGGGTGATCGACCTGAAATGGGCTGCACGATCTTCGCATCCCACCCATACTCCGGTGACCAGGTCGGGCGTGATTCCCATAAACCAGCCATCACTCTGATTTTGAGTGGTGCCTGTTTTCCCGGCAATGGGATTGTCGAACCCGTATTTGTACCGCAGCCTGACACTGGTTCCGCCCTCGACCACACCCTTCATCAGCTGGATCATAAGGTAAGCGGTCTCCTCGCTGATGGCTTCCTGTGATTTGGCGGTAAAGGATTGAAGCACATTGCCATTTTTATCTTCAATGCGGGTGATGAAGCTGGGCTCGATATAGACCCCTTTGTTGGCAAAAACACTCATGGCGCCTACCATCTCGTACAGGCTGATGTCGCAGGATCCCAAGGCGATCGAATACACTGCCGGAATATCGCTTGTGACGCCCATCTTGTGGGCCATGGCCACCACGGCTTTGGGTGAGTATTTCCGGATCAGCTGACCCGATACCCAATTATTCGAATTGGCCAGGGCCCACCTTAGCGTAACCTGTTGCCCAAGCCGGTCGTCACTTGCATTTTCAGGGGCCCACACCTGTCCGTTGCCAAGGTCTATCACGGGTTGTACATTGGGATAACGTGAACAGGGCGATTCACCCTCCTGCATGGCCAGGGTGTAAAGAAAGGGCTTAAAGGTTGAACCCACCTGCCGTTTGCTTAGTTTGACATGATCGTACTGGAAGAACCGGTAGTCAATTCCACCTACATAAGCCTTTACAAAACCCGTAAGGGGGTCCATCGACATCAGTCCGGCCTGGAGGAAAAATTTATAATAACGGATGGAATCCATGGGGGTCATCACGGTGTCGATCTCGCCACGGTAGGAAAAAACCTTCATTTTAGCCGGTATCTTGAAGTCTTCCAGTATCTGATCATCCGAATAACCTTCAGTTTTCATGCGAAAATAGCGGTCGGTACGACGCATGGCGGAAAGCAGGAGATTTTCGGTCTCTTTTCTTGCCACATCCTGTTCGAATACGAAGGGGGCATTCGGAACACCTTTCCAATGGTCGAAAAAGGATGGCTGCAACTCTTTGCCAAGATATTCTCTCATGGCTCTTTCGGCATATTCCTGCATCTTGTAGTTGATGGTGGTATAAATCTTAAGGCCATCGCGATAAAGATTAAAAGGGGTTCCATCCTCCTTTGGATTCTGGTTACACCATTCGGCGAGCACCATGCGCAGGTATTCACGGAAATAGGTGGCAATGCCGGTGGTGTGATCCTGCAGCCGGTAATTGGTCATGTCGACCGGGATCAGTCTTAGTGAATCGAGGTCAGATGTACTTATGTAACCATATTTTGCCATCTGATGCATCACCGTATTACGGCGTTCAAACGCCCTGGCAGGGTTGCGCACCGGGCTGAACCATGTGGGGGCCTTCAGGATGCCGATCAGCACAGCGGCCTCTTCAACCCCCAGCTGATTCGGGCTTTTATTAAAATAGGTTTTGGCAGCCGATTTGATTCCATAGGATTGGCTTCCAAAATCGACGGTATTCAGGTACATGGCGAGGATCTCGTCTTTGGAATAGTTGCGTTCGAGTTTCACAGCGGTGATCCATTCCTTGAATTTGATCATCACCGTTTCCCAAAAAGTTCTGTCCTGTTTACGTGGAAAAAGATTTTTGGCCAGCTGTTGTGTGATGGTGGAGCCACCACCCTTCGACGACCCGGTACCCATCCCCCAAACTACCCGGAAAATAGCGATCACATCGATACCCGAATGTTCCTCAAAGCGGGCATCTTCTGTAGCGATCAGTGCATTGATTATATTGGGCGAAAGCTCCAGGTATTGTGTATTCGACCGGTTTTCAATGTAATACTTTCCAAGGAGTTTGCCATCGGCTGAAATCACCTCGGTAGCCAGGTTGCTTTTAGGATTTTCAAGCTCCTCAAATGAAGGCATTTTACCAAACAGGCCATAGGTGACCGAGATAAAAAACAGGGCGATCAGGAGAATCAATACAAGGTATGAAATCCAGAATCCCTTCAGGTATTTTTTATATTGCACAGGTCTGGATGAAGGTTTTGGCATCTCGTTCAGAATCGGGATATGTGAAATATGGTCGTTCATTCTTTTTCGATACGTAAACCAATATCACGGATGCCTTTGAGTTCGTTCACCCGCATGGCCTGTTCCAGTTCAAAATGGTAGATTCCCTTTTGCCTGAATTGAATTCCTTTCTGCAGGAGAAACCGGCTGAATTTAACAGATCCCATTCCCGATCCCAGCCACCGGCCGTCATAATCAGCCAATGTGAGCTCAAGCGTGTCGCGCGAAATTTTCCCATCAGGGTAGCCTGTATTCAGGAACAGATAAAGGTTGCTGTAGGGATATTCGGGGGCATTTCGTACATTGAGATAGACATTGTAATGCGGCACGAGATCAGAGATGGTTAACTCGAACTTCACCCTGTTATGAACATTCCAGGTCTCTTTTTCAATGGCGAAATTCTCCTCGAACATCCGTTTTGAATCACAGGATATCATCATTCCCATAACCAAAAGGATCAACAGAAGAATTTTCTTATCAGGATTTATTCGCATGATGCGCTGTTGCAAAACCGAAATGGTTTATAAATGGTCGAAACGGGTGAGATCATCCTGGACCGCGCCGTTGTCAAACTCAGATTTCTTCTCTGTTATTTGTGAAAATTCTTCAAGTTTTTCAGGTAAATTCCCTTTCTTATTTTCCTCCAGTATCAAAATAACATTGTCGACCGGGATGGCCATCATGTTACTGGGTTCACTAACATAGGAATACCACATGAGTCGCTGGAAGATGTCAGTTTTCTGGTGTACCGCCTCCCCCTGCCTGGTTTTCAGCCGGATATCCGTGTTCGGCATTCCTTTGAGTGCATCAACATAGGTGTCATATTCATAATTGAGGCAGCATTTGAGTTTTCCACACTGGCCGGCCAACTTCTGGGGATTCAGGGAGAGTTGCTGAACGCGGGCCGAGTTGGTTGTTACCGATTTAAAATCGCTCATCCAGGTTGAACAGCACAGTTCCCTGCCACAGGAACCGATGCCCCCAAGCCGGCTGGCTTCCTGTCGCGCGCCTATCTGCCGCATCTCGATGCGCAGTTTGAACTCTTCAGCCATCAGCTTGATCAGTTCACGGAAATCGACACGGTCTTCGGCGGTGTAATAAAAAATGGCCTTGGTGTTGTCTCCCTGGATTTCAACATCGTTGATCTTCATCAAAAGCCCAAGCTGGTCGGCAATGAGGCGTGAGCGGTACATGGTAGAAATTTCCAGGTCAACAGCGGCAATCCATTTTTCAATGTCGGTAAGCCGTGCTTTGCGATAAACTTTTTTGATCTCTTCCGGATTTGTTGACGGGTTCTTTTTCCTGAGCTGAAAACGCACCATCTCTCCAACCATACTTACAATGCCAATGTCGTGACCCGGTGATGCTTCGACCGCCACGATTTCTCCCACTGAAAGTTCCATGTCGGGAGGCATGCGGTAATAGTCCTTCCGGCTGTTTTTAAACCGCACTTCAACAACATCAATTACCTTTGATCCGAGCGGCGCCGGGATTTTCCCAAGCCAATCAAAGGAATCAAACTTACTACAGCTGTGCTGAAAAATAGTCTCGTTTTTATTGTAAATTTTTGGAGCCTGGCAGCATCCGCGGCTTAAAAAGGGATTGAGGATATACGGGGCTTGCCGGAATTCATGCATGATTGTTTCATCCGCAATGACCTCCTGCGGTGGTGTTCCTTCGGGTTGAACCGGTGCGCCTTCTATGTTCTCCATATCCTTCAAAATCATCACAAAGGTATGAAATTCGGTTTAAACTTTCGAACAAATTTTAGCGAAAGGTCGAGGAACAGCGTGGAAGCATGGGCATTGCGTTCAATGTGGAACAGGGCATCGTTGAACAGGGTGTTGAATTCAATGAGCATCTCGGAGGTGATAATCGGAGAAAAACCCTGGATAAATTTCAGCTCTTCACCATCAATGCCCTCCGGAACCTGATGCCGGTAATTCATGGTGGCACAGTGACCCATAACCTTCAGTGCATAGATCAGGAAACTCTTTTGCTTTTCACGACCGGTTTTGGTGATTTCTGATGCGAAACCAATCAGATCGGGGATTTTTCCGGCAAAACATGCACGCATCCAGGTGCGAAAGGCTTCAAAATGGATGGCCTCCTCTTCATTTGTTCCGCTTCCGGCGATGTAAGATCTTGGAATCTTGACCATCAGTGTCCGCGAAAGTATGGTTTTGATGATCTGTTCAGGCTCCTCTGAAATCAGGATGAATAGTGTTTTTTCGGGAGGCTCCTCGAGAATTTTTAGAATCTTTGGTGCTGCAGAGTAGAACAACTTTTCAACCATCCAGATGATCATCACCTTATAATCCGATTCATAGCTTTTGTAACTCAGGGTGGTGATAATTTCATTGCAGTCGTCGGCATTGATGATCCCCTGCTTGTTTTCGATCCCGATGGATTCATACCAACTCTGCAGCCCCGACTGGAAATTGTTCTCAAGCAGAAATTTCCGCCAATCCTCAATAAAGTGTTTGCTTTGCGGTTTTTTCGTGACCCGCTTGGTTGTTGCAACAGGATAGATAAAGTGGAGATCAGGATGAATCAGCTTTTCGTACTTTATGCAGGAACGACATACCCCGCAGGAGTCGTTTCCCTGTTTGCTGGTGCAGTTGATAAATTGCGCATAGGCGATGGCCAGCGCAATTTTTTGGCTATCCTCCGGTCCAAAGAACAATTGTGCATGACTCACGCGCTGATCAAAGACTGTTTGAATCAGTTTGCGTTTAATCTCCTCATTCCCGGCAATCTCACTGAACTTCATCTTATCAGGATTCAATGTGTCGTGCCACGAAGGTGGCACGACGTTGAGGTTACAAATTTAGCGGATTTTCCCGATTCAGAGACGGCGAATTCATCGCCGGCATATTTTAGGGCAGTGGAGGAGCGGCTTCACTGCCAGAAAATTTCGGGAACAGTCAGCGCAGAACGGAGTGTCGGGGACAAGGAGGGCTCCGGAACCAGCGAAACAGAGCGGACTGTGTATTTCAGCACGTTCTTTTTCCTGCCTGAAAAGCAAACTTTCGAATTAAGTTCGACAAGTTTGAAACGGATCATTGTGGCCATGGCTATCTTCCTCTCAATGTTTGTTTATTTTGATTGTTTCAATGGTCCCGCCGGTAAATATTCTCAATAAATAGAGACCAGCAGGAACATCTGACAGTGAAAAAACAAACTTCCGTTCCCCGGTCAATTCGGCGGTCATCAGCCTTTCCCCCTGGATGCCCGTCAATTCTACCCGGCCCCTTACGCATTCGACACCGCCCTTTTGTTCGAGTGTAAACATCCCGGTCGTGGGATTCGGATATACGACAAAGGATGGTTTATTTGGCCCGCTGGCATTGACGGTCATGATGGTGGTATTTGAAATGGCCGGATTACACGTGACACAAAGCAGGTTTGAGGTCAAAACACACACTACCTGATCATAGTTTGCTGCAATGTAAGTATATACAGGACTGTTGGTCCCGACATTCACATCATTGACCTTCCATTGATAGGTTGGATTGGTTCCTCCGTTCAACGCGGATGCCGTAAAGGTGACGCTGGTCCCCTCTGAAACAGGGTTGGCCGAGGCTGCAACCGATACGCTGACGGGCATGGTTTCATTCACGATCATCGTTACCGTGTTCGAGGCTGCCGGGTTTCCCTGGGTACATCCCAAGCTGGAGGTCATTACGCAGGTTACGGCATCATTGTTTGTCAGGGTGTAAGCATAGGTCCGCGTGTTGGCGCCTACATTCACCCCATTCACCTTCCATTGATAGGAGGGGCTGCTACCGCCGTTCACCGGGGTCGCCGCGAATGTGACAGGGGTATTCGGGCAAACCGGATTGGCGCTTGCTGCAATTGACACCCCCACTGCCCCGGGAGTGGTTTCTTCGATGATCGCCTGTCCATTCATCATGTTGTTCCCGCTGCCACTGATTCCTTCAACTGTATACGTTCCGGCCAGCTGGTTTGTCCATGTTATCGGAGATCCGGTGCCCGGAACCGGAGAGCCCAGGTTGATTCCGTTTTTCTTCAGCTGATAGTTGACATTGAGCTGTGATCCGCTCAGGGTTACCGGCAACCCTGCACTCCCCTGGCAGTAGGATCCTGACCCCGAGACCTCATAAACAAGCAGCGCAGCATTTGTTCCTGTGATGATGCCAAAGGAGGTTAGTCCATTTGCAGTCAGCTGATGCAACACCGTATCGGACACATTGTAGGTGATGAATGGAACGGTGTCAACCCTCACACAGTAAATCTGGCCTTCGGTGCCTGTGACATCAGCGGGGACATATTGAAAGAGGGCATCACACGAAAACGATGAAATGGAATTCGCTGTGAGAGCCCAGTAGCGGTTCAGGTAATTCATTGTATTGGGATCTGCCGGGTATTTGGCATTTACCAGGTTTACCCCGGCATAATTCCCGGCCGCAAAATTTCCACTGGAGAAGGTCAGCGTAACAGGTGAATATTCAGCGGTTGCGGTATGATCTCCGATGGGATAGGTGAAGTACCCGGGTGCTAAGAATTGTTTTTTAACCTGGCCCGTACCTGTAGCGACAATCATCGCGGAGGATGAGGGCGTTCCCAAAATCGTCGATGATGTTCCGAGGAGGAGATCATTCGATCCAAGTGTAAGAAAGCCGTTGGTGAGTTTTAGGTGACCATCCGTAGTCAGATTCGTGTGGAGGGTTATCCCGTCACTATTTGCAATTTCGATGGTAGAGTTTGTGGTTCCCGCGATGGTGCCGGACCCTGAAAATGCCTGGGGACATGTTCCGTTGAATATGACAGTCCCGGCCTGGGCGGGTGCAAAATTGAGGATGGCTCCGGCTGCAACATATATATTCCCTTTAACGGAATGCCCCGGCGTTCCCGTCATGTTAAAATTCAAGATGCCGCTGGTCACCGTGAGGTTATCCATTGATACCGGAAATGCTCCATCCGGCGAAAATGTGGTGGTTGGTGAAGCCAGTTCAACGTTTGCATAGCTTCTGCCTGAGAAGGACAATGGAACAGCTGCAATTGCTTTATACAAACTTCCTGTCTGAAAAACCACGACACTGTTGGGTTGTGATGCACCAAAGGGATCATTTCCGGCCTGGTGTATGAATGTTGCGCCATTTGTGAATATGACCGATCCCACGGAGACAGTTCCAAAGGGAGATCCTGAAGAGAGGTTCCCTGCCGTGAAGGTGGCGCCATAGTTAAAAGTTATTGCCCCCGGATCAGCTGCAGTGAGGCGATGCGCGGTTTCTGCCGTTGGGGAAAATGCGAGATGGCCGGTGATGGTGCCATTTGCACCCGTTCCAACGACAATGGAAAGGGCATGGGTGCCATTCAAATTCAGGGAACATCCTGCGGGCACGACAAGGTCAGCTCCTGCTTCTCCTCCAATGGTCAAAGCAACAGCGGCATCACTTTGCAGGTTCACAGTTGTATTGTTGGAGATGATCAGTTGTCCGATCGTTTGGGCAGGAACATGGGTGATTGAGCAGGCTGCGCCGTTGGTGAACTGCAAGATGTCATTGACTTGCGGCGTTGTCCGGCTGGGGGTCCAGTTGGTAGATGTCGTCCAGTCAGCCGTTCCGGTTTGATTCCAGGTGTAGGTTCCCGATGCCGTACCCCCGTTGGCCATGATTGAAACATCATCAATGCCCATTGCCTGTGCACTGGTGGTGGTCGATCCGCTTGTAACAGAGTAATTCCAGGCGAGGTATAGGCTGCTCCCGGCGGCCAGGGCTACCGGCAGCGTTTTCGCAGTCACATAGCCCGTATCCCCCGGGGCAGAAGGGTATCCGCTGTTGGTTGGATCAGCTCCGGGAAAGCTGGTCAAAAAATCAGATCCTGCCGAGCTCCAGGTGTTGCCATCCGCTGAATGATAGAGCTGGATTGAATACCCTGCAGCATTCGTGCCCTCGCGATATTTTTCGACCGCATAGCTGATTGTAAAATTGGGAATAGGGATGGCCCCGGTATTATATAGGTGTAAGTAAATATTCACACTTTTTGATGCCGCGCCTGAGGATAGTCCGCCAACGGCCCTGTCAATCGCAGTTGTCGCATCTCCCGCTCCAAAATTGTAAATGCCGTTTGTTGCAGTCGCAGACATGTTGTTTCCCGCCCGTTGCTCAGTAGCTGAACCGGCAGCAGCATAGGATCCGACCGTTCTCACTGTGGTGTTTTTATCTGCTCTCCAGCTCGACGTAAGGGTGGCAGTCGCCGATTCGCCAAAAGTGAAATTTTCTGTAATGGAACCTCCCGCCGAGATGTTCACTTGTCCCAACCCCCCATAGCCCAGACAGAAGGTAAGGATTAACACGAAGAATAAAGTTTTCATAGCCTAAAGTTTAACTGTGCACGAACCAAAATAATTTGTTGATTGGTGCTTAATCAGCTAAAAAGGAAAAGGTGGGAGGGGTGTTAATAACTTTTACCTGTGTTGTACAAAAACAAACAGATCAGGCAGCATGACTGGCTGACTTTCAGGGAAAAAGAGATAGATAAAGGGATCAGATCACCTTCGCACACATAAACTCCCGGTTCATACGGGCAATGTTTGAACGGGAGATCAGCTTGGGGCACTCAGCTTCACAGGCGTAGGTGTTGGTGCAGTTTCCAAAGCCAAGCTCATCCATCATCTTGACCATCTTTTTTACCCGCTGTTTGGCTTCGATCTGGCCTTGCGGCAGCAAGGCGAACTGGGAAATCTTGGCAGAAACAAAGAGCATGGCGGAGGCATTTTTACAGGCTGCCACACATGCGCCGCACCCGATACAGGCAGCTGCATCCATAGAGAGTTCGGCATATTCCTTGCCCACCAGGATGTTATTGGCTTCGGCAGCGCCGCCGGTATTCACCGAAACATAGCCCCCCTCCTGGATGATCTTGTCAAAGGCAGAACGATCGACCATTAAATCTTTGATGACAGGGAAGGGCTTGGCACGCCAGGGCTCAATGATGATGGTGTCGCCATCCTTGAATTTTCGCATGTGAAGCTGGCATACGGTCACCGCATCATCAGGACCATGCGGCCGGCCATTGATATACAAACTGCACATCCCGCAAATGCCTTCCCGGCAGTCATGGTCGAATACGACCGGCTCTTCATTCTTGGCGATCAGTCCTTCATTCAGGATGTCCAGCATCTCCAAAAAGGAACAATTGGGGGAAATGTTATCAAGGGAATAGGTAACAAATTTGCCGGTGGATTTTGAATCCTTTTGTCTCCAGATTTTCAGCGTAAGTTTCATAATTTTGGGCATTGGCCATTGGGCATTGGCCATTGGGAAAATGGCCTTTGGAAAATGGCGATTTTTATTTTTTATCTATATAAGAATCAAGCTTTTGTAAAAGTTTATTTAACATTTTTCCAAGCTCATCAATCCTGGAAGATGTAGATGATTTTTGTTCTTCATTGATATAATTTTGATTTTTTGCAATTACCATCATCGTTTCTATTTCATATAATGAGCCGCGGGATATTCGGACAAATTGAATATAACTTTTTGTCGAATTTCGTCCCCAGCCTTCTGCAATATTTGCCGGGATCGAAACAGCGGCTCTTCTCATCTGATTTGTCAAACCAAACATCTCTTCTTTTGGAAACATTTTTGTAAGAACATAGATTTCATTTACCAATTCAATCCCCTTCTGCCAAACAATCAAATCTTTATATGACTCAATTTTTTTATTCTCCATCTCCGTGAAAATCAAATCCCTAATGCCTAATGCCTAATGCCTAATGCCTATTTGTAGACCCTCTGCTTCACCTCAATCTCCTCATAAACCAGATCTTCTTTGTGCAACTTGAACTGCCCTTCAGAAATATATTCCCATGCCGCCACATACTTAAAATCTTCGTCGTTGCGCTTGCATTCACCCTCTTCGGTCTGGAACTCTTCGCGGAAATGGCCGCCACAACTTTCGTTGCGGTTTAGGGCATCCAGTGCCAGCAGTTCGCCTAATTCAAGGAAGTCGGCAACCCGGTTGGCCTTCTCCAGCTCAACATTCAGCTCATCCAGCGTCCCTGGAATTTTTACATCCTTCCAGAATTCGACACGCAGTTTCCGGATCAGTTCAATGGCATTCTTCAGACTGGCTTCGGTGCGGGCCATCCCCACATTTTCCCACATGATCTTTCCCAGTTCTTTATGGAAATGGTCAACGGATTTGGTCCCTTTTACGTTTATTAACTTCTCAAGGCGCGCATTGACAGCTTTTTCGGCCTCAGCGAACTCTGCCTTATCTGTTGACATGCGGGCAACACGGATCTCGCCTGCGAGATAATTCTGAATGGTATAGGGCAGCACGAAATAACCGTCGGCCAGTCCCTGCATCAGCGCAGAGGCGCCGAGGCGGTTGGCGCCATGGTCCGAAAAATTGGCTTCACCGGCAGCGAACAAACCGGTCACGGTGGTCTGCAGCTCATAATCCACCCAGGTGCCGCCCATGGTGTAATGTACAGCCGGGTAAATCATCATCGGGTTTACATAGGGATTTTCATCCACGATCTTTTCATACATCTGAAAGAGATTGCCATAACGCTCTTCGATCACATTTTTTCCGAGGCGTCCGATAGACTCCCTGAAATCGAGAAATACAGCCAGTCCGGTCGGGCCAACGCCATAACCGGCATCACAGCGCTCCTTGGCCGCGCGCGATGCCACGTCGCGGGGTACAAGGTTCCCGAAGGCCGGATAGCGACGTTCAAGGAAATAATCCCGACGGTCTTCAGCGATATCGTTGGCTTTCAGTTTTCCCTGGCGATGCGCTTCAGCATCCTCCTTGTGCTTGGGAACCCAGATACGGCCGTCGTTACGCAAACTTTCGCTCATCAGGGTGAGTTTCGACTGGTAATCACCATGAACGGGGATACAGGTGGGGTGGATCTGTGTGAAGCAGGGATTTGCAAAAAAGGCTCCCTTTTTAAACATCTGCCAGATGGCACTGGTGTTGGAACCCATGGCGTTGGTGGAAAGATAAAAGACATTTCCGTAACCGCCGGTGGCAACAACCACCGCATGTCCGAAATGGCGTTCCAGCTTCCCGGTGATCAGGTTGCGGGCAATGATGCCGCGTGCTTTTCCGTCCACTATCACGACATCCATCATTTCATGGCGTTCGTAAAGTTTAACTGTCCCCAGTTTGATCTGGCGGCTCAGGGCGCCATACGCGCCTAACAGTAACTGTTGTCCGGTCTGACCGCGGGCAAAAAAGGTGCGCGATACCTGGGCGCCGCCGAAGGAGCGGTTCTCAAGCGACCCGCCATATTCCCGGGCAAAGGGCACCCCCTGTGCCACACACTGGTCGATGATGGCATTGCTGACCTCTGCTAAACGGTAAACGTTGGCTTCACGGGCACGATAATCACCGCCCTTGATGGTGTCGTAAAAGAGCCGGTAAATGCTGTCGCCGTCGTTCGGATAATTCTTGGCAGCGTTGATCCCGCCCTGGGCTGCAATGCTGTGGGCGCGGCGCGGAGAATCCTGGTAACAGAAAATCTTAACATTGAAACCCATCTCCCCCAGTGAAGCTGCAGCAGCAGATCCGGCCAAACCGGTGCCCACAATGATGATGTCGAGCTTGCGTTTGTTGCTTGGGTTAACGAGGTTCTGGTGGTCTTTATAATGGGTCCATTTTGAGGTCAGCGGACCTTTGGGAATCTTTGAATTTAATTCAGCCATGATGACTAACGGATAAGTAAAAAGTAAATGGGAATGATGATGAAACCTAAGGGAACGACGATGGCATACACGGTTCCAAATTGCTGTATGCATTTGTTGTACTGCGGATGGTTCACCCCCAGCGTTTGCCATGCAGCCTGGAATGCCTGGTTCAGGTGAAAGCCAAGCACGATGAACAGCAGGATGTACAGGATGGAATAAAATGGCGACGCAAACAGCTGTTGAGCAATAAAATAAAAATCCGGCTCTCCTTCGGGTGTTATGTTCGGATTGGAAATCCAGCCAAGTTTGATGAAATAGAAATTTATAAAATGGAGGATCAGGAAGATCAGCACAATGCCTCCGGTGTAAATCATATATTTCGAAAGGAAGGGGGTATAGGTTTTATTGGTAACCAAATACCTCACCGGCCGGGCCATCCAGTTTTGCACCTGCAGGATGATCCCGAGCAGGATGTGAAAAACGAATCCGGCGAACAGCACGATCTCAAAAACCTTAACAATGTAGTTGGTTCCCATGAAATGGGCAGCGGCCGTAAACCAGGCGCCCCCGTCATCACGCAACAGACATAAATTGATACCCAGATGCACCACCAGGAAGATCATCAGAAACAGACCCAGAAATGCCATCCAGATCTTTTTTGTGATCGAAGAAAATTGTAAAAATGAGGAATTCATAAGAAGCTTTTAATATATTTGTTCGTTGATTCACAAAATTAGAATGAAATGTTTATTAAAAAATAAATTCACCTGTTATTTTCACAATTCAAATCCAGTCTAAATTATGTTCCCATCCATCGTTTACAGCGATCGCCGCAAAAAACTCCGTGCCGAACTCTCCGGCGGCCTCATTTTGTTTTTAGGCAACCAGGAGGTCCCCCTCAACTATCCGGCCAACACCTATTCGTTCCGCCAGGACAGCAATTTTTCCTATTTCTTCGGACTGGATCATCCCGATCTGGCCGGGGTGATCGACCTTGAAGCGGGGAGGGATTACATATTCGGGAACGATGTGGATATTGATGATATCATCTGGATGGGAAAGCAGCCCTCGATGAAAGAGCAGGCTCTGAAGGCCGGAGTTGAAAATTCCGCTCCCCTGAAAGATCTCAATGAATTGGTTAGCAAAGCAATAAGTAGTGGGCGTGCCATTCATTTTGCCCCTGCTTACCGGGGTGAAACCATACTCTGGCTCAGCGATCTGCTTGGGATCCCGCATCTTGAATTGCCGAAGCGCGTTTCAGAACCCCTGATCAAGGCCATTGTAAAATTCAGGATGAAGAAGGAGCCCTTCGAAATCGCGGAGATCGGGAAGGCGATCGATGTTGCCTGGCTGATGCATACCACCGCCATGAAGATGGCCATGCCGGGGGTGAATGAACGTGAAATTGCCGGGACCATTGAAGGTATCGCTTTATCCAACTGCGGCCCGGTTTCGTTTCCGGTCATTCTCTCCATCAACGGTCAAACGCTGCATAACCATTACCACGGCAACACCCTGGCCGAAGGGCGCATGATGGTGATTGATGCCGGTTGTGAAACTGAACTGCACTACGCGAGCGACATTACGCGCACCGTGCCGGTAGGCGGAAAATTCAACGCCCGTCAGAAAGGCATTTATGAGGTGGTATTGAATGCCAACCTTGCGGCCATCCAGGCCATAAAACCAGGCGTTCCCTTTAAGGAAATTCACATGCTTGCAGCTACCGAAATCGCAAAAGGTCTAACGGCCCTTGGCATCATGAAGGGCGATCCTGGTGAAGCTGCCAAGAAGGGCGCACACACCCTCTTTTTCCCTCATGGCCTCGGACATCCATTGGGTCTCGATGTGCATGACCTGGAGGGCATGGGAGAGAATATTGTAGGGTATGATGCGGAGGTCACGCGCAGTAAAGAGTTTGGCCTTGCTTTTCTCCGCTTCGGAAGAAAACTTCAGGAGGGTTTTGTCATGACCATCGAACCGGGGATCTATTTTATTCCCGAACTGATCGATATCTGGAAATCGGAAAACAAACTTGCAGAATTCATCAATTATGATGTTGTTGAGACCTATAAGGATTTTGGCGGCATCCGTATCGAAGACGATGTGCTGGTCACCTCCGGCGGATACCGGGTGCTTGGAAAACCCATCCCCAAGACAGTGGCGGAGGTGGAGGAAATCATGAGAGGATTTGAGGATGTGAGGATTTGAGGATGTGAGGATGAATTAAAAATTTAAAATTGCTGAAAAAGATAAATTGTAAATACCACCTCTTATGTCGTTTTTTGAATTTCAGAAAAAGAATATCAATTTCACCGATGAAGGAAAGGGAAAGGCCATCGTGTTGCTGCATGGCTTCACAGAATCTTCAAAAATCTGGACCGGATTTTCCTTGAAGCTGATGAAAAAGTACCGGGTCATCACCATCGATCTGCCTGGCCATGGAAAAAGCGATTGCATCGGTAACATTCACAGCATGGAAGTCATGGCAGATGTGGTTTTCATGCTGCTGAAGAAACTCAAAGTTGGCAAATGTCTGATGGTAGGCCATTCCATGGGAGGATATGTTACCCTTGCCTTTGCTGAAAAGTATCCGAAGATGCTCCGTGGATTTTCCCTCTTTCATTCCCATTGCTTTGCCGATACATTGGCTGAGCAGGAGAACCGGAACCGAACCATCGAAATTGTCAACCAGGATAAATTCAGCTATGTGGCACAATTTATACCCAGCCTTTTTCCTGTGGAGGTGCATAAAACATTCTCAAAGCAGATTCAGCAGCTTATTCAGCGGGCTTCGAAGATGCCAAAAGAGGGCGTTATGGCGGCCCTTGAAGGCATGAAAAGCCGTAAGGATCAAACGGAGTTGCTTAAAACCACGAAGCTCCCCATTTTGTTTATCATTGGTTTAAAGGATTCGAAGGCTCCGATAACACGAATCTGGGAGATGATTTCAATGGCTGCCGTAAGCGAAATCCTCATTCTGCGCGATTGCGGGCATATGGGATACATCGAAGCGCCGGAAAAAACCTTTGAAGCGCTTGCAGGGTTTGCAAAAAACGTCTTGTAACAAGGTGACAGGGTAACAAGGTGACAGGGTAACAGGGTAACAGGGTGACAGGGTAACAAGGTGACAGGGTAACAGGGTAACAGGGTAACAGGAAAAAAATCATAATTTATAAATTTTCCGTCACGCGTCACGCGTCACGTGTCACGTATAGAAGTGCATCTCCCGGATATACTTCCAAACCTTTTCAGGCATGAAATGACGCATGTCACGACCCTTTTTGATCCCCTGGCGGATAAAGGAAGAGGAGAGGGTGATCAGCGGAGCATCGACATAGGTGAGTGACGGGTGGGCGTCGAATCTGCTTTTTCCGCTGTCGGGCCTTGGATAGATATAAAACCGGTACTGTTTCAGCAACGCTTCGAAGTTCTTCCATTTGTGAAATGTTGGAAAAATATCAGAGCCGGCGATCATTACAAACTCTTTTTCCGGGAATTTCTCACTGAGATAGGTCAGCGTGTCAATGGTATAGGAGGGCTGGGGCAGCTTGAACTCGATGTTGGATGATCTGAACCGGGAATCCTCCTCAATGGCCAGATTTACCATGGCTAGCCGGTGATGATCAGGAAGCAGCGTCGATTTTTCCTTCAATGGATTGTGCGGTGAAACCACAAACCACACCTGGCCAAGGTCGGTATATTCAGCCATGTAGGAGGCAATCATCAGATGCCCGTTATGGATGGGGTTGAAAGAACCGAAAAAGAGGCCGGTTTTGGGAGGAGAAGACATAAGAGAATGACGAATGACGAATGACAGATGACGAATGACAGATGACAGATGACGAATGACGAATGACAGATGACGATTTACGCTAAATTACTTCAGAAAATCGTTTACTAATTCTACGATTTCAGCACACTTTACCTCCAGGTTGTCGTTGATGATGATTTTATCGAACTGCGTTGCAAAGGTGAGCTCAAAGGCCGCCTTATCCAACCTTTTACGCAATGTTTCCTCTGATTCGGAGCCACGCTTTTTTAATCGGTTCTCCAGTTCTTCAAGGGATGGCGGGTGGATAAAGATGCCCAAACTCTGCTCCCCGAAATATTTTTTCAAATTTACAGCCCCGATAACATCTACATCAAAAATAGGAGTTTTGTCCATTGACCAGATGCGATCCATCTCTGACTTCAGCGTGCCATAATAACTGCCTGGATAGACCTCCTGCCATTCAACAAATTCATCCATGGCGATTTTTTCCCTGAAATCATCGGCGGAGATGAAATAGTAATCTTTTTCGTTCGTTTCGCTTTCGCGTTTTGTCCGACTGCAGGCTGAAATAGAAAACTCAAGCCAGGGAATTACCTGAAGCAGATGCTTTACAATGGTTGTTTTACCTGCCCCCGACGGCGCCGAAACGATAACTGCTTTCCCCTGCATAACCCTGTTACCTAAAGAATATTCCCCAACTGCTCTTTGATCTTCTCCAGCTCATCCTTCATCTGTACAACGATTTTCTGAATTTCCGCATCACTGGCCTTTGATCCGATGGTGTTGATCTCACGGCCCATCTCCTGGGTGACAAATCCCAGTTTTTTACCTTGTGACCCGGTATCCTGAAGCGTTTCAAGGAAATACTGGCAGTGTTTCAAAAGGCGAACCTTCTCCTCGGTAATATCAAGTTTTTCAAGATAATAGATGATCTCCTGCTCAAACCTGTTTTGATCGGGAGCCGATCCGTTGAAATCTCCGGCAAACTTTGCAAAATCTTTGATCAACCGTTCACGCAGCTCATTGATGCGATTGGTTTCATAAGGCAGAATGGCATCAAGCAATTGCAAAATGGAATGTACGCGCATCAGCATGTCATCTTCAAGGACCTTCCCCTCATGGATGCGAAATTCATCGGTCTGACTGATGGCCTCTGCAATGGCGCCCCTGATAACGCTCCAGTCATCTTCACCCATCTCGTCGCGGCTGGTTTGCATAACATCCGGCATTTTAACCACGAGCGACAGCATGTCGGAGGCGTCCTTCAGATGAAGTTCGCCGGATAGCGCCTTCAGCTCATCGGCATATTTTTTGGCGAGATTGTGGTTTATCGAGTAACTCAGCATCTCACCCGTCACCTCTGTCCCGATGTAAAAATCAATTTTCCCCCGCTCCAGCCGCTGGGTAAGAAGCGTCCGCACCTCCCACTCTTTTTCGCGAAAATAACCAGGGATCTTAAGATTTAAATCGAGTTGTTTGCTGTTCAGCGTCTTGATCTCAACGGTCAGTCTCCGCCCGGTAATGTCGACGACGGTCTTTCCATATCCGGTCATGGATTTGATCATATCTCCTAATTTTTAAGCAAACTTAAACAAAATTATACTATTTCAACGTTAGATAAGAAAGAGGATTCATTCCTTTTCGTAAATTTGAGGAGGAATTTAGTTACAAAAACCTAATGATGGAATATTAACTATAATTTTTTCTCAGGATGGAATTCCGGATCATTGACGACACATTTCAGTATTATAATCTGATGCTCAGCGACATAGCACATGCAAAGGAATATATATGTCTGGAGACATACAAGTTTGCCAATGACCATATGGGGATACGCTTCCGTGATGCATTTACGAAACGGGCCAAAGAGGGTGTGAAGGTGAAAATCCTGATCGATTCGTGGGGGAAGGGACCGGTTTCGAAGTCATTTTTCTCAGAACTTATCAGTCATGGCGGCGAAGTGCGGTTCTTCGAAAAAATAAAATTCAACAGCGACATATTTACCCGGGGCCATCGCCGTGACCACCGCAAGATTTTGGTCATCGATGATACCATCAGTTATATCGGATCGGCCAATATCACCGGATATAACCTGAACTGGCGTGAGTTGTGCCTGCGCATGGAGGGTGAAATTGCAGTTTCATTCAGAAAGGTTTTCCTTGAAAATTTCAATGCATTCAACCCCTTCATTATCACCAACAAGGTGACCTTTACGCGCAGTATCAAGTCGGGGAATTTTGAAATCATTCGCGATGTGCCCTCCCTTCAATTCCAGCGCCTGCGAAAACGCTACACCCAGCTGATCAGGCAGGCTGAACGATCGGTGGTGATCGAAACACCCTATTTTCTTCCCGGGTTTCTGCTTCGTAAAGCCATGATGGATGCGAGCAAACGCGGGGTTACAGTCGAGGTGATCATGCCAAAACATTCTGATATGCGGATGATTGACATCCTCCGGAATAAATATCTCGGGCTGCTGCATGATGCGGGGATCAAGTTGCTTTTCTACCTGCCACACAACCTGCACGCCAAGTTGCTGATGATTGATGATGAAATTTTTTCCATTTCGAGTGCCAATTTTGATTTCCGCAGTTTCCGGTATCAGTACGAAATTGCCCTGATCGGCACAGAGCCTGAAATAATCAGGCAATTGCAGGAACACATCGCTGAAACGATCAACAATGCGCAGGAGCTCGATTACCTCGAATGGAAACGCCGCCCACTGATCGAAAAAATATTTGAATGGTTTCTCCTTCCTTTCCGGCACTTTTTTTAGAGCGCTGCTTTATTGTCGTTGTTCGATGGCTTGCGGTTCACAAGATATACGCCGCTGAAGATGAGCAGGGCTGCCACGATCTTGGGGCCCGTAATGGTTCCCTGGCCAATGGTTACCGACATGACCCCCGCAATGAATGGCTGCAGGTAACTGTAATAACTGACGACCGTAGTGGTTAAACTTTTAAGCGCAAAGTTGATGAGCAGATAGGCTAAAAAGGTGTTGAGAACAATGATATAGATGATTCCCAGCCAGGCGCCAACGGGGATGGCGCTAAAATTGATCTCCAGGGCTGGCTTAATTGAAAAGGGAAAGATGAATATAAAACCGAAAAAAGAGACCCATTTCAGAATGGTCGTTGTATGATATTTTCCAATAAGGGGCTTGATCAGCACCAGGTAAAGCGCATAAAACACGAGGTTCAGGAATATCAGGATGTTCCCCAGCGCATGCTCCCCGTTAAAGCTTATATGGCGGCCATACAAAACCAGGATAAGTACGCCTGATGCGCCAAGTGCAATACCCCCGGCTTTTTTCCATGTGATCTTTTCGCCGATGAGTAAACTGGCAAAAATCATGACCAGGATGGGGTTGAGCACATGAATCAGCGAGGCATCCACCGGGGTGCTCAGGTTTAATCCTTCGTAAAAAAGAGCCTGGTTTAGTGCAAACCCGAACATGCCACACACGGCCAGCATGATAAGATCTTTTCGCTCAACTTTTTCCGGGACAAAAAGCCGCTGAAACAACCAGAAGATAAAGGCTCCGCCCAGCAGCCGGAGAAAAATCAGCTGCATGGGTGACAATATCTCAGGCATAAGCCCCTTGACAATGTTGTAGGCAAAGCCAAAGATGAGGGTGGTGGCGAGCAGGGCCAGATGGGCCTTGTGCGTGTTTTTCATCTGGTAAAGATACGATAAAAAAAAGGGATCCTGCCAGATTGAAACAACCTGACAGGATCCCCTTTTCAAAGAAACCCCGATTATGAAATCTTGATCTCTTTCTTAATTTCGACTTTTGACTCCTCCTTCTTTGGAAGAGAAATTTTCAGGATGCCGTTTTCATAATCTGCCTTGATTTTATCGAGGTCGATGGTCTTGGGCAACGTAAATGCCCTGCTGAATGATCCGTAATAGAACTCTTTCCTCGAATAATTCTTGCCCTCTTCACGTTTCTGATCTTCAAATTCGGCCGAAATGGTCATGATGTTATTCTCCAGGTTGATCTTGAAGTCGTCCTTGTTCAGGCCGGGCGCAGCAATATCGAGCGCAAATGAATCCGGGGTCTCGATGATGTTTGCAGCAGGATCGCTGAAACGCTTTCCAAAAAAATCACCAAGGTCGTTGTCAAAAATGTTGCTTACCATATCCGATAATGGATTTCTGTGTTGCCATTTAATGAGTGTCATGATATACGCTCCTTTCTTTTTGGTTTAACTTCCGTTTGATGTACCCAAAAAGTCAAATCCTGTACCTTGGAAAAAAATCAAATAAAATGCGACAAAATGGCATAAAAATCAAAAAAACCGAAGAAATAACTGGCATCATGACTGAAAAACCCTTTCCCTAATGCCCAATGGCTAATGGCTAATGCCTAATGCCTAATGGCTAATGGCTAATGCCTAATGGCTAATGCCTAATGGCTAATGCCTGATCATCCGCAATGCAAATAGGTATTCACCAGCTTCATGATCTCCTTCTCATTGTCTTTAACTGAATTCCTGAGATCCCGGTCATTAAAGCTTTTCAGGTACCTGATGAGGCCATCAATAATTTTGGGAGGGAAGATGCCATGTTCTTCATAAATTTTTCGCTGGAGTTCAAGCGATTCAGCTGATTGCCAGCAGGAGACGGGGAGTTGCTGCAATTGGCTTACACGGGATTTGTATTTTTCTTCAAAAATATTGACATCGACGTAGGTCTTTTCGGCAAGATCCAGGGCATTGTTCATCTCGATACCATGTCGCGCTGCAACGGTGAGTCCGGCGAATAACAGGTAAACATCTGCAGACCCATCCGGACAACGGAATTCGACTGTCTGGCGACTGCCAAATCCAGCTTGTGTGTCTTTTTCCTTTGGATTGGCATCGACAATCATATCATGTTTGCTGCCCCAGCCAAGGGGAACGCGGACCAAAACCGAACGGTTCCTGTCACCCCAGCATATATTGGTCGGTGCCTCCTGGTGCGGAACCAGTCTGAAATAACTGGTCGGGATCATATTCCCGAACGCTGTCAGCGATTTAGAGAGATCAAGATAACCTGCGATGGCTTTCCTGGCGGTATCGGATAATTTACCATCGTCGAGCATCACACTCTTCCCGTTTTTCATCAGGCGGGTATGTACATGCATGCCACTGCCAGCCTTGCCTGTCGTAATTTTGGGTGCAAACGTAACCGTGACCCCGTACTTATACGCCAGAGAACGTAGAACCCATTTTGCAATCAATAGCTGATCGGCCGCATCTTCGAGCCTGACCGGGGTAAACTCAATCTCATTTTGTTCGTAGGAAAGCCCTGATTCAGTAAAATTGCCAACCTCCGAATGGCCGTACTTGATATACCCACCGCATTTGGCAATCGCCTGCATGGCTTCAGCCCGCAGGGTCGACCATTTACAGAAGGGAGACGATTCGTGGTATCCGCGCTGGTCGAAGGCTTCAAATAACCTGTCCCGCTCACTGATGATGTAATATTCCAGTTCGCCCATCACTTCGAATGACAACCCTGTCTTTTTCTTCAGAATTTCATGCGATTTGCGCAGGATATATTCCGGTGAATTTGCAAAGGGCTGACCGTCTTTATCGTAAAAGGAACAAAGAATATCCATGGTCGGAATCGCTGAAAAGGGATTCACAAAGGCGGTACGATAGCGGGGAATGACATACAAATCTGAAGATCCGGCCTCCACGTAATTGGGAAAAAGGCTTGACCCGTCCACCCGCTCGCCGGCACTCAGGATGCTGTCGAGATGCTGCCGGTCCTTGATGATAAAGCTCAGCGTTTTCAGCCGGCTATCTGCAGCCGAATAGCGGAAATTCAACATCTGTATGCCGTTGGATTCGATATAGCGGATCAAGTCGGCTTTGGTAAAATCATCAGCCGGTTTGTCAAGAAAATGTACAAGCGGATTGGGATTCAGCGAAATGGATTCATTCATGGCCTGGCAAATTCTGTTAAAATCAAAAGCAGACAAAAGTAAGATTTTTTTATAACTTTGGAGAATTAACTCTAACTTAGAATCTTGTTGCACATGTCGAATCTGAATGAAATAATTTTTTTCTCCTCCTTCCTCTTCTTTATATCCCTGATGCTTGGCATTGACCTTGGCTTTTTTCAAAAAAAAAACCATGCCCTGTCATTTAAAGAGGCTCTGATCTGGACCATGGTCTGGATTTCAGTTTCGGTTGGGTTTTATTTTCTGATCCGTTACCAGGGAAATCTGATACACGGAAGTGACACGATCGCAGAGATTCAAAACCGCATCGACACCTATCATCACCCGATTGACATCACCGGCTTAGGCCTTCAGGAGTCAATAAACCTTTATAATAAGAACCTTTCTCTCGAATATATTACCGGATACCTGATAGAATATTCACTTTCGGTGGACAATGTGTTTGTCATCGTGATGATCTTTATCTCCTTCAATATCCAGCCAAAATATTTCAAGCGGGTGCTTTTCTGGGGTATCCTGGGCGCCATCATCATGCGTTTTATGTTTATTTTCGCCGCAAGTGCCCTCATCCAGCGCTTCTCATGGTTCCTCTACGTTTTCGGGGTCATGCTGGTTGTCATCGGTTTGAAGATGGCCTACGATTTCCTCTTTGCGAAGAAAGATCAGCAGATTGATACTGAAAAACACCCGGTGGTAAGGCTTGTTTCACGATTTTTCAGGGTCAGCCACGACGAACATGCCGAAACCTTTTTCATCCGCCAGCAGGGGAAACTCTACGTAACACCCCTGTTTATCGTTTTGATGATCATCGAATTCACCGATGTGCTGTTTGCGGTCGATTCAGTTCCCGCAGTATTTTCTGTTACACAGGATCCATACATCGTTTTTTTCTCCAATATTTTCGCCATCCTGGGCCTTCGTTCCCTGTTCTTCCTCGTCATGGATATCATGAACCGCTTCCATTACCTGAAGATGGGGCTGGCAGCCCTGCTAACCTTTGTCGGGGTGAAAATGCTGCTTCACTCAGTCTTTAAAATCTCTACCAATGATTCCCTTATCATCATTGCCTCTATTCTTGTTGTCAGCATTGTTGCTTCAAACGTGCGAAATCTAATAATAAAAAAGAAGCTGGTTCAAAAGTAGCCATCGTGATTCACGGCAACATCGTTGGCCATTGCATTCACGGCCAGATCAGGCCAAATAACTTGAGATTGATGAAAAAAATCCAGGAAGAACAACTGGAAAACCAGGATATCGAAATCCGGCTTGTGGTGGAGGCCATCTACCAGAAATACGGGTACGATTTCCGAAATTACTCGCAGGCCCATGTGAAGCGGAGGATTCTGAACAGGTTTAACCTGTCGGGGATGAAGCATATCTCCGACATGATTCATGAGTCGGTTTACAATCATAAATTCGTTGATCAGATGCTTATGGATCTTTCCATTAACGTCACCGAGATGTTCCGCGATCCGAATTTTTACAGGGCCTTGCGTGAAGAGATCATCCCCATTCTTAAAACCTATCCCTACCTTAAAATCTGGCATGCAGGTTGCGCAAGCGGTGAAGAGGTATACTCCATGGCCGTTATGCTGCACGAGGAGGGGCTTTACAGCAAAACGCAGATCTATGCCACCGATTTTAACCCGGTCATCATCAAGCAAGCCAAAGATGGCCTTTATCCCATCAGCCGGATTAAAGAATTTACCGTAAATTACCAGAAATCAGGAGGTAAGGGCTCATTCTCTGATTACTATACCGCCGATTATGAAACGGCCAAAATGCTGGATTCCCTGAAAAAAAACATTGTGTTTGCCACACATAACCTGGTGACCGACAGTGTATTCGCTGAAGTTAACCTGGTGATATGCCGCAATGTTCTGATCTACTTCGACCGGGAGCTTCAGGACAAGGTGATCAGACTTTTTGTTGAAAGTTTGCCATCCGGGGGAATCCTTTGCCTGGGGTCGAAAGAAAACCTTCAGTTTTCTGATCATTACGATCAGTTTAACCCACTCATTCCAAAAGAACGGATTTACATAAAGAAGTACCAATCGTAACACACCTGGATTGACCAACAAGAAACGATACGAAGCCATTGTGATCGGTTCCTCGGCAGGGGGACTTAATGCATTGAAGGTCCTTTTTCGCGGACTGCATGAACGGTTCAATATCCCATTGATCATTGTTCAGCATATCAGCCCTGACTCAGAAAATTACCTCATCCAGATTCTCAATGACATCCGAACGCTGCAGGTCAAGGAGGCCGATGAAAAGGAGCAGCCGATGCCGGGAATTGCCTATCTGGCTCCTCCCAACTACCACCTGCTGATCGAACCCGACCGCACCTTCACCCTGACCATTGACGAACGGGTAAATTATGCCCGTCCATCCATTGATGTACTTTTTGAAACAGCCGCAGAGGCTTACAAGGATAAGCTAATAGGGATTATACTTACCGGGGCCAACAATGACGGGAGCAAGGGACTGAAAAAAATTAAGGAGTTCGGGGGGCTCACCCTTGTGCAGGATCCGGAATCATCTGAAGTAGAATCGATGCCCCGCGCTGCA